>Ga0316207_10000041_pt1 | contig 281551 bp, 277 predicted proteins | sample 6weekpyrite_MG_FD_204943 | JGI IMG/M metagenome (GOLD analysis project Ga0316207, IMG submission 204943) | Microbial mat bacterial communities from mineral coupon in-situ incubated in ocean water Damariscotta River, Maine, United States -... | ecosystem: Environmental > Aquatic > Marine >... | reverse complement strand
GATACCTTCTGCTCGACCAAGTGCCTTCTCCACAGCTTGCATTTTAAACGATTGAGTGAATCTTGCTCTCATTTTTTACTACCTCTAAATAATTATTAGAGGCGACAACTAGCCTGACACAGGGGGTACAAAACCCGACACCATCATCGGGAACAAAACATCTACATTCTGGTGGCTGCTTTGCGAGATGATTGTTACTGGAACAATCATATACATTGACGTGTAACATAATGTTACAATTTTTTACATATGGCAAATGGCGTGGAAATACGCGGTCAATAAATCCGCTTTTACTTCAATTACAACGTTGAAAAGTGCCGCGAAATTTTCGGTTTAAACACCCCGGAAAAGCGCTTATATGCCGAACAAAAAGTAGCTTTGATTAATACCGAAATTAAATCTGGCTCATTTGATTATGCCGCTCATTTTCCGAACCCAAATCATTTAAAACAGAATTCACTTGATACATGGTTTAATAGAAATATAAAGGACATATAATGGATTATTGCGCCATGTATTTTCCCCACCAAAGGATGAAGCGTGGCAAGCTGCTGATGCGGAATACCGACGCGTAAACCGTGGTGCGGCAAGTAAGAATGTGACACTGGCGGTGGGCAATCCATCGATTATTCCCGAACCACCAATAAAACTGCAGGGCTGGAAGAAAGGCATTGTTTAACAGGATTGGATAACCGCTAAAATAACGCACACACTGGATAATGCGGGATTGACTGCTTCTATCGACTTGTAAACTAACACTAGAATATAATTACTCAGCCACAGTTGGGCAAATAACGTCCACATCACTTTGAAATCTGATCAGCAGATATTGAGCCAAAACGGACGTTGGCCAACCAAGTTGGCTCTTAGATATCACTCACACCTCGCGTCTTGTATATTTTTCTGCAATACTTAAATAGAGTGCTTCTATATCATTGATGTATTGATATTAAATGATATTTTTCAGAGGTCTCGTTATTTAACTGTTAGGTTTACAATTCACATTGCTAGGTAACAAAATGAGCATTAGACATGATATTAAAAAACAATACTCAATTATAGGGGATGGGAAAATTGGCATTACACCATGCTCAATCATGTCATATGGATACTTATGTAGCGGCAAGATTAAAAGTGATTTACTATTTCTGGTCTCATGTTACAAAAGTGAAAGTTACAACAAACAAAGCAAAGCCATATTCGCAAGAAATTCGATTATTCTAATGGCCTTTTATTTTGAAAGCCTGAGCAATAGCCTATTTAATGAATCGGATTCTACTTGGAATTCGAGTACAAAAAAATTGCATGGTCATTTATCAAAGCCAGTTCGAAAATTTATTGCTAAATACCAATTAGAGTTTGGTAACAAAATTCCCATAGATTATAAAGGGATTCAAGACTTATTTACTGTTAGAAATAAAATATTTGCTCATGCTCCTGAGCAAACAGTATTGTCTTCAAATGCCCCTAAAGAAGTTACGAAGCTGGCATATCAAAAGTTTACAAATTTTCCATCATCGTTTGCTGAGTTTAGTGAAACAGAAGCAGATTTATTATTTAAAGAACTAAATATGTTTATATATGAATATACAAGCTTAATGAAGAGTATACTTCCAGATTGGTGGTTAAGATTGTGCAAACAAAAACCTAACAAAGAAAAATAACGATGGACCCACCTCCGCGCTATATAAACCGTGCTACCCACTACGCTAACACCATTTATGCAGCACTACGGCAGGCCATTTATTTACGACGTTAGCTTTTAAAAGTTTGCAAGGAAAATTTAACGAGGCATATAAATTGATAAAGGAAGTTACAAACTCGATAAAAGCAGCCCTATATCAACGTGTAAGTAGCCCATTGTACGGTACTTATTTTATATCATGGCTGATTTACAATTGGGAAATTACACTTCCTTTTATTTTTGGATCAGAAACATTTGATGATAGGCTAGTTGATTTTAAGAGTGGATTGATATATCAGAATGGAGGGCTTGCTTGGGACACGGTTTTGGCTCCGCTTTTAATAGCGGCAGCTATACTTGGTTTACAGCCTATTATTCAAAGATTTTTATTCATATATACAGAATGGAACAAAAGTGAAGGACTTAAGAAGAGAGACCAATTCAATAGTGAAACAATGTTAACGCTTGATCAAAGCAATGAGCTCAGGGCATCGATTAGAAAAATCCAACAATTTAATCAAGAAGTATTGAAAAACAAAGATGATGAAATAGCAGAGTACAAACGACAATTAGATACTAAGCAGGCATCTATAAATGATCAAGATGAAAGAATTATAGAACTGACTGAAGATTTTATGAGAACTGAAAGTAAAAGTACTGAGCTGTCAGCAGAACTAACAAAATCCCAAGGTCAAGTAGATAATCTAAAAATAAAATACAAACGTTTGTCTGGTATTTTATCGAAGCAAAGGATTCGGACACGTAAACTAAGAAAAACATATAAATCACCAGATTTTCATGCCAGCGACGATTTTTTAAGAGAATTAACTAGCATTATTTTGATTAATGAATTGACATACAATGCTAAACAACACAAAGAGTATGTTTCTCATATATTGTCATTTTCAAGTACGCCACAATGGGCCAATGCATGCCATAAACTGATTATAGATGGTTTTGCTAGCAGTTGGAGTTACAACATGGCTGACAACTATTTTGATGAGTTAATTAAGCCATATGCAAATTATTTTAATGAAAATAATTTGCAGCACCTTACAGGCGTAATGAGTATGTATGGGCAAATTAGTGGCAGAAGAAGAGCAAAAGCAGACTCTGATTTTATTGAAGCTGTTATTAAATCTAAACAAAGTGCAGAAAGCTAACAACAAAAATATAAAGGACATCAATATAATTGATTATTTCGCCGTGTTTATTCCACTTTGAAATAAGCATGGCAAGCTGCTGATGCGGCATACCGACGTGTTAGCCGTGGTGGTGCCAGCATGAACGTGACACTGGCGGTGGGTAATCCACCTATTATTCCCGAATTACCCATCAAACTGAAAGGCTGGAAAAAAGACATTGTTGAACAGGAATGGATAACAATGGAAATAACTCACGTACTAGACGATTCGGGCTTAGTTTTTTCTATTAACTTGGAAAAAAAGAATAATGAGTTATAATTCAATGAATGATGTGGTTGCAATTTTATGTTTTGTTTTTTATTCCGACACGTTATATGGAGCCAAAATGGATGTTGGCTAATCAGGTTTTTAGAACTCTTTTCTACTCCTTGCCACGTTTAAGTTTCTTCAACATTGAAGGGTTGAAGCTTCACGCAGTTAACTCATTGATTTTATTTGATGGTATTCTTTATGGGATTATTATTTCCACAAGCGCTAACTTCTGTTCGCGCGCCATGTGCTGTGCATTTTGCAAAAACTAGTATAGATCTACTTAATAAATCCACCTTTTAAAGGGATTTTGTTTTTTAAGGATTATAGATGAGCAACGACAGCAAAGGGCTTGAACCTACAAGCGCACCCCATAAATTCCTAATAGAGACCCTCGTTGGGGTTGCAATTTTTCTTATTATCGCCATTACTGCTGTAATTTTAAGCTATATTGTTACTTATCTAGATGACAGAGGTGTCGATAAAGTTATTATTTATGGCTTGAAAGCAGCAGAATATCTGTTATTCATAGTTGATTTAATATTATTTTGTAGATTTCTGTGGCGAACCGCTAAAAAAACTTGGAGCGAGCTCTGATGGAAATATCCAGAAAGAACAATATGTTAATTGCAAGAGACGCATTGACAGAATTTTTTCATCCTCTAATTAAATTTGGACAACTTGTAAAATATATTTCAGATAGTAAATATCGAAATGACGAGTTATTTAAAACATTGAGTAGAATTGAAAGTCGCGTTAATGAAGCAGAGCAATTCCAATTAGAAATATTACGCACGTCTCAAGAACTTAACAATGTTTTGAATACCACGCAACGTAATCTTTTAAATCACCTTAAAGATGAATTTACCAAATCCCAAGAACTTATTAGAGAAGAAATCACTACCTCCTCGTCTAAATTAAACCTTCATCCTAATTCATTTTTGTCACCCATTTCTTCGATAGTAAATCAAGATAAATACTTGGAAATGAAAGAGCTCGTTGACGGCAAAGAGTTAACCAGATCTGCAGCTGAAATAGGTCTCGCCAACATAGAATATGTAATTAAAAGAGTTTCAAATAATGCGAAAAAAATTCCTCATTTATTTGGAGTCAATAAAGGTGGCGCATTTTTAGCAAATTACATTGCGCATAGAATGGGACTACATGAAAAGCTTCTGGTTAAATGCGACTATCGACCAGATTTTGATAATTTTTATGTTGAAAAACGGAATATAGATGGCCCTATTGTCATTCTTGATGATGTAACAAGAACTGGAACTACCTTAAGAAGAGTTAAAGAGCACTTACTTGAAAAGCATCCCGAGTCAAATTTTATTACTATTGTTTTAGTTATGTCATGCAAAGATAAACAAAAATGTGATGAAGCACACAAGGTGGTTGATTATGCTCCGTGGATGACAACTCAACCTAATGTTACCCTTCCTTGGAGTAGAAGCTCTAACGATTCAATTGAGTCATCAAGTTATTTTGATGATAAAGAAATGGATCAGATTATAGGTCGTCTAAATTTTAGCGATCCTTCTTAAGACAAATGCTAGATCTAGTCGCGACTACTACAAATAAACTGATTAATGCCTTCCAAATGATTAACAATTTCTTCTGCTGCATTAACAATTCTTTGATTTTTAACTCTTGAATTATCACGTAGCATTTTATACGCATTCTGCCGTGTGCAGTTCGCCTTGTTCATAATAATACCAACGGCCAAATTCACAACACTATCCCTGTGGAGTTTTTTTATTTTATGTGCTGAGTTGAGCGCATTAAAAACGATAATTTCAATACATTCCAGCTCCACGGGTAGTTTTAGAAAACCCATGGCCTTGTTACCATCGATTGTATCTAAAACGTGATCGGTTTGATTTTTGCCAAAAGCAACAATAAACGGAAGGTGCAAACCACAAAATTTTTCGTAAAGAAAGTCGTCACTTTCATTTATAACAGACTGGCTCAATATTGCTAAATCGAAGTTTTTCTTTTTGGCGATATTGGTGCCAGTGTTTAAATCTATTTTTGCGGTAAAACAGACAGGACCACAAGTGCTTTCCTGCTCATTCAATTGTGGCGGGGACCTGGCCACCATTATGTGCATGATGTACTGCGGATTGTAAAACTGGCCATTAACGCTCGAGGTGTTGAGCTTGGAAGGCAGCTATTCATACAGATCGCCCTTGATTTTTAGAAAACTCCATTTGTTCCATGGCAACAACCCTTTTTTAAAACAAGCAAGGAATTTATAACGTATGAAATTCATGTTATATTTTTGATAATGTTTATGCCTTGATCAAGGATACCATCCATGAGTACAGCAAAAAAAATTGATATTCAAAAGCTTAGTCAGTCTGAACGAATTCTTCTGGCTGAAGAACTTTGGGATAGTATAGCTGCGAACGAAGATTTACTAGAGATCACTGATTCCCAAAAAAAATTACTCGAACAGCGTTTGTCTAGCTACCGCGCTTCTCCTGAAGACGGCGCTTCTTGGGAAGACCTAAAAAACGAAATGAAATAATAATGAATTATCAGTTAATCATTCACCCTGAAGCCAGGGTAGATTTACTGGACGTATTCCACTGGTATCAGGAACAAAGAGAAGGTTTGGGCTTTGATTTCAAGTTATGCGTAGACGAAATTATGTCTTCAATTCAAAGAAATCCATTCATTTATAAAACCATATTCCAGAATGTAAGAAGAGCAATTATTCGACGTTTTCCATTTGGCGTTTTTTATATTGTTGATAAAAACCAAGTGATCGTTTTAGCAGTTATTCACGCAAGACGTGCCCCAGATAGTTGGAAACGTAGAATATAAATACGGATACTGACAACTAGAAACAGTGTTATCGCGCATAAGCATTGCTCCTGGCAATGCTAATCGAACCGGCTTCTTATCATCGAGGCTTCTCACCCCTCCCTCGCCGCCAACAAAAAAACCGCCATAAAGGCGGTTTGTTTTATTGGCGGAGAGGGAGGGATTCGAACCCTCGATACGTTGCCGTATACACACTTTCCAGGCGTGCTCCTTCGGCCACTCGGACACCTCTCCGGAATTTGGTTTTTTTTGTGATGCTATAAAAAAGTCACAAATAACTGAAAAACATACTACGATAATGCAGGACTACTGCTAGAATTTAATCGTGGTCCGGTTTTTCAAGGCGGCTAAGGGTAAACTAGATCGCCTGACAAAGCAACGCCCGTGTGGTGTTTTTATAATGCATCCTAATACAGAATACGCTAATATACGGATATGCTTTTTTCTGGTAGCCAAAACTCAATTGTGTCTAAAAAAACACCAATGCAATATCACAACCTTTCTGAGCAATTAAGCAACAGCAGCACACCTTATGACGATCCTTTAGCCACTGTTCGTTGGCAGGATCTGAACAAAAGTCAATTCTGGTTACCGGAAAGCGCTATTTCCCTTTTTGGCACCTCACAATACCAAAGTCTGTCTCTGGAACAAAAGCAGCGATTATCACAAGCGGAATTCATCAATTTTATTGAAGCTGGTTTGTGGCTGGAAAGCCTTTTTATGGAGCGCATCGGTCGCTCGGTACGTCAGGATAGATCGCAATTGAACGAAGTGATTTATCACTTACACGAAATGCGTGAAGAAGCCGGACATAGTTTGATGTTTCTAGAGCTCATCCAACGTTCAGGATTGAATATTCCCCATCAACACTTTAATCAACTGAGCTTTGCCAATTTGTTCGCTAAACATGCACCGTTTAATGGGGCTATGTTCTGGCTTGCTGTTCTGGTTGGCGAAGAAGTGCCAGATCGAATGAATCGATTCATCCGTAAAAACCGGGACCAGGTTTGTCACACAGTTGTAGATATTGTAAGTATTCACATACATGATGAAGCCCGTCATATAGCCCATGCTAAGTCGATGATTGAAGAGAAACTGGCTTGCCTGCCTGCTTGGCAGCTTTCCATCAGAAGCCTGATGATTAATAAAATGTTTCGGGATTTTGTAAACGCTTATTATTATCCACCCAATTCGATTTATCAGGCGGCGGGTTTAGATAAAAAAACCAATTGGGAAGCTATTGCCAGAAACAACTCACAGCGCAATAACTTTGTGCAGGAAAGTATTATAGGCACGGTAGATACCATCCGTGCTCGGGGGATTAATTTAGTCTGGAGCGCAAGTTAATTCCAGGTACCGGGTAAGTAACACCTAAAACAACTCGATGTCTGTACCTTTTTTATCCACTGTTGAGCCAAGACGACTCATAGCAGCCGCGACGGCATTATCCACGGTTTCGCCATTGGCCAAAGCATCAAATAAAATACGCTCATCTTCCATGGTAAAATGTTTGCGTATCTCCGACGGGGAAAATACAGCTTCAATACTCGATATAGCATGCTCCATTCGCTGTGAAATCCGGTCAAAAAACTGTAACGAAACCACCGCCTCCATCAACTCATCCATTGCACCCTGAATATTCTGCTCTATGGTGTATGCATCAACCTGCTTACGTTTGACCTGGTTTCGCGTAATGTTGAGTTGCGCTTGAATTTTCGATAAGCGGTCACTCAAGTCCTTGGAAGAGAATTCCCCATCCTGGCGGCAAAACATGACAAGTGCCCGCGCGAGATCCTCATAATGCACTGGCTCGTCTTTAGTCTCTTGAGATTTAAGTTGCACATTTGAAGTCCCGTGATTAACCATTAAGATGATTCCTTCTTTCTTTTAAATTCTCTGGCTAGCGCCAGGTAACAATAGCTCTAAAGCTTCTAAAAACTGCAATACGGCCTCATGCAGTGTTTTTTTGATCGATTCAGTGGAAAGATCCAATAGCTGCCAGGCCTTCTCATCGGCACCTTCATGAAAACTTTCTTCGTCGCCCATTTCCAAAGCAATGGCCATGAGGTTGGCAACATGTAAAATCGCGGTTTCCAGTTCATATTCCGGTGCTTTTGCCGGCTCATGATGATAGCCAATACAAACCGCCAGACTATCTGGCAAACCCCAGCTTTTACACAAAGCCATGCCAATTTTCGCATGATCGTAACCCATCACATCCGTCTCAATTTCAATGAGCGGCTTTTCTGGATCTTCCCGCTGCAATTCCAGAATTTTCTCAGCAGATTCCGGCAGTTTGTTGTAAATCAACAACTTACCAATATCATGAATCAATCCGGACACAAATAAACGCTCTGGATGCAAAATATGGCATTCTCGAGCAAGAATTCTCGCCACAACTGCACAAAAAATACTGTGCCGCCAAAAACTGGCCATGCTGATATCCGCTGGCGACAGATTATTAAATGTTTCCACCGCCGAGCTAGACCAAATCATATGCTGTAATTCTTTCAACCCTACCATCATGACTGCACGGGAAACCGTATCGATTGGCGTCTCGAATCCATAATATGAGCTGTTCACTAACTTGAGCAGTCGTGCAGTCAGATCAGGATCCTGACTGATAACACTCCCAATCTGTGAAATTTCTGAATTCGGATCGTTAACAAGATCATTCACCAGAAAACAAACTTCCGGCAAGGAAACGAGTTTATCGACGCCTTTCACTAATTCTTCTGGCGTATTTGGTACTTTCATCGTGCTCGCATATCACTCCTGTTTTATAAAAACAAACGCCCCAATGTAGATACAGACACTTGTTTAATTCGATACTTTGTCGCAAACCGAAATTAATCATGATTGCGCAGATTGATGCGAATGCTATGGAATGTAGCGTCCTACAGATCAATTCCTTTATCGAATATCTGCGGACAAATAGGCTTTATCAAAAGAAGTGATGTTTTGTTGAACGTGATTTTTATACTGAGTTTAAAAGTTATAAAAGAACGATTAAGTTTTCAGCAAATAGTTCTTTGTAGTATATTTTTTTGCAGAATTTGTCGCAATTAACACAGTAAATTACTTGATCAATGCATGTTATTCGGGCAAGATACTCCGACCTTACAGATTTAAACATCAAAGCATACCAAGGGGTGATACAATGAGTTACACTGATTCATTAACAGCGGCTATCGTATTGGTTTCAATCGTTGCTACAATTCTCGGTACCTACGTAACTTATAAAATCTATGCGAGTGAAGACGGTTTTAGATAAGCAGTAGAAAAGGTTTTCGGGAGGACCTCAAACACTTGAAATGCCGTTCGCGAAAACGCGGATAAAGGGAGGGGAACAGAGTCCCTTACGGGATTTTGGGCATCAAGTGCTTACTGCAGATAGTCTATTTCAGGTCCTCCCCATTCTTTCCCTGCTTTTCAATTAGATTTTCTTTTTTACTACGCACTTTTATTCTTTAATAGTAACAATCTCACTTGCAGCTACTTTAGCATTTTTTCTCGCCACCTCCAGTGTATCACTGAATGCTAATGCAACTCCCATTCTACGCTTAGCAAACGCTTCCGGCTTACCAAATAAACGCACTTCGGTTTGCGGAATAGTTAAAGCTTGTTCCAGCCCATCATAACTAATCGCTTTTTCATTCATACCACCATATATAACGGCGCTTGCACCAGGTTTGATCATCTCAGTTGAAACAGGTAAACCAAGAATAGCCCGCGCATGTAATTCAAATTCGTTTTGATATTGGCTCACCATGGTGACCATGCCCGTATCATGTGGGCGAGGACTCACCTCACTAAACCAGACATCATCACCTTTGATAAAAAGTTCTACGCCAAATATTCCACGACCACCTAAGTCATCCGTAATTTTTTTTGCAATGTCTTGTGATTTTTTTAACGCCAGTTCAGACATTATTTGCGGCTGCCAACTTTCGACGTAGTCACCTGATTTCTGAATATGCCCGATAGGTTCACAAAATGACGTTTGACTACTACCGTCTACATTCTGCGACCGAACGGTTAATAAAGTAATTTCAAAATCGAATTCAATTTTACTCTCGACAATCACTTTCCCCTGATTCACACGACCACCTTGCATGGCCGCCTGCCAAGCAGCTTCCACTTCATCAGGTGTCTCAATTAAGGATTGTCCTTTACCGGAGGAAGACATGACAGGCTTTACAATACAGGGATAATTAATTCCACCGTCAATCGCTGATTGCAATTGCTCTAGACTTTCTGCAAACGCATATTGCGAAGTGGGCAGGCTCAGTTCTTCGGCGGCTAATCGGCGTATACCTTCGCGGTTCATGGTTAGTTGCGTAGCGCGTGCTTTTGGAATAACTTGCGCCAAACCTTGCGCTTCAATTTCAGCCAGCGCCTCAGTGGCGATGGCTTCAATTTCAGGCACAATAATATGCGGTTGCTCGCGTACAACCAGCTCTTTTAATGCGCTAGCGTCGGTCATGTCGATAACAATTGCTTTATGCGCAACTTGATGGCCGGGTGCATTTTCATACCGATCAACAGCAATGACTTCAACACCGTATCGCTGGAGAGAGATGATAACTTCTTTGCCTAGCTCACCAGAGCCAAGCAACATAACACGCAATGCACTTGATGAAAGTGGTGTTCCGATACGCATAAATCCCCCGGTAAAATATCTTTAACTACAGGCATTATATGCGAATCTATACCTTCTTTGTGGGGTGATGATCATTTTAAGATAAATAGTAATATATAATTTTTCGTCGAATAAATTGAATTATCATAGACTTACGGTAATTTTCGGGATTTTTGAATTAACGATCATTTTGCGACAAAATTTCCAATTAATTACATAATTACCGGCAAAAATAGGTATAAATAGTGGTAATTAATTAGGTAAAAACTACCACTATTTGAGAATAAATTACCCTAATTACTAATCAACGCCCTCATATCTACCCATCTACCAATTCCTTATTATTAATTCTTTGGCAGTTTTTGCGTTACTTTTTGAGCCACCTACTGTGTACTTCAGGCTTGTAGTTTGAATATTTAATTTGCTGAATATTTGGCGCATTTCAGGGTGGTCATTTAGGGAAATAATAATTTTGCCTTTCATTGTATCGGCATGTTTGGCCAGCGCTTGGTATTGCTCCAGCTCAAATTCAACACCGTAGCCTTCGGTTTGCCAGTATGGTGGGTCCGCGTAGAATAACGTATATTCGCGATCGTATTTAGTGAGGCATTTCTGCCAATCCAGACGTTCGATATAAGCTCGGCTTAAACGTAAATGTGCTTCGCTGATATCTTCTTCCATTCGGAGTAAATTCAGCCTGGGTGGGCTGCTGGGAGCGGTACCAAATGACCGACCTTCCACTTTTCCACCAAAAGCTAGCTTCTGTAGATAATAAAAGCGAGCAGCTTTTTGGATATCAGTCAGAGTTTCGGGTGGTGTTATTTTGGCCCACTGGTACATTTCACGGCTGATTAAAGAGCGTTTAAACTCTTTGTAAAACTCCTCTAAATGGTATTTGATGACACGATAAAGATTAACGATATCGCCATTAACATCGTTGACGATTTCAGTTTTCGCAGGATCTTTCATGAAAAACATTGCTGCAGCCCCACAAAACAGCTCTACGTAGCATTGGTGATCCGGGAACATTGGTAGCAATTGCTTAGCTAATCGTCGTTTTCCCCCAATCCACGGTATTATTGGTGTTGTCATTTGAGCCTCTTACTATTACATAAATCAATAAAATGCTAGGCTTAGCCTGCCGTGTGCACGGTGGGGAAGCCTTGGCTGGCTCACGATCTGTATTATCGTGGGTTAGTGACTCGCACTGGTGTTGGTGCATTGGTGTGGGTCGCTTTCTTTTTATTCAAAACTTGAACAATATGGTCGATGTCTTATACTTACAGGTGTCGCTGGACAACCGTAAAATCGCTTAGTCCGGCTTTGGTTATCCTGCCCTGGTAGCAGCGAAACTTGCGGGGTGTTTGGCGAGCCCCCCCAGCGGCACCTTCTTTATAAACCTCCCTCTATTACTTCATAGAAAGACTTATTTTTCAGGCTGCTTAATGGCACCTGTCCGGTCGTCACCACAGCATTACTTTGTCGTGTAAAGCGCTCACCCTGATTAGAGCGAAACTTGGTTTTATAATTGACGTGTACAACCAATTTGCCTTCACGTTCCTTTCCGGGACTATCGAAAACAAATAACAAAGCGGGATTTCGTTTATCAAATAATACGGCTTTCGCGTTCAACAGTTCGTCAGGTAAGCCACGTAATAAATCCAGTGGTAGATGTTTGCCGTCTTTGGCGTCTCTGATAGCGTGAACCAGATCGCGATCGCTAACGGTAATCACTGCTGTTGCGGGTGCCAGTTTTCGTTTGACTAACTCATCAATGACAGCAGGTGTTAAATAGCCGACTGTTTTTATTTCGCCCAGTGGTTTTTTACTTTGAATTAACTTGTTAACCCATGGGCTGAATTCGTGTTGAAAATTTGGTGTCAATGATTTTGCTGACTGTAGTGCCTGGTTTCGTAGACCACCAGGCAGCTCCATTAACTTGCTACCAAAATCGATATCTGGCCCCAGCCAAGCTTTGCCGACATTGTAATTCCAGCCGACATCGATGCCTTTTGGCACGTCCCCATAGACTTCACCGGTACGGACATTGATGCGTTCTGATTCTTCCAGTGGTGGTGCTTTGGATACGGTTAAATCGGCTCTTTCCAACTGTCGTTGGCTTAATGTGCGAACCGTGCAGCGGCAGCCCCAGCCATTAGGTGGGTAATGTGTATCCCACCAGGTGTCATCAATCAGTAGTACCTTTTCATTCCATGCTGCATGTTCAGGGCGGACGCGGGTATCACCGGCTGTCAGGTATTGCAAATAAGGCCGGCTTTTTTTTGTGCGTTGAATTTGTTGCCAACGACCTGCCATGCGGGCAGTGCGTAAGTTGGTGTCATAAATAATCCGGGTTCGCCAGCCGCGATCACCTTTGTATTTCCAACCATGTTTTTCAACGGTTTTATCGAAACGTTTTCGGAACTGGCCAATGGATTCACCATCGTTTATTGCTGCTTGAACGTCATTGTATAAATCGCTCAGCAGATCTGCTTTTACGGCACCTGCAACCGTAAACGCGCGGGCATGTACGGTTCCCAGTATTTCATCCCAGTAGCGGGTGGAGATCTGGAGTTTTTTTCGATAGAAGTCGATCGCTTCTTCGAATTTGACGGAACCTGGCTTAATATCAGGCATATTATGTTGCTAAGTTATTACGCTTTTTTTTCTTATTAAAGTTCTTGCGAGTAAATTCGGGTTTATACTTTGCCAACTCTACCCACACATCTCGAATCTCGTCATAAACCGCTGCAACTGTTTTAACGAGAACATTTTTCACCATATCTATTATTAGAATGGACGAAGCTATCGGAATGCATATAAAAATTGAAAATGCAATCCACACCCAATAATTCCTTGTTGAAGCCCAGTAAATATATTTCATTTCCAATACTTAAAATAAACGAATATTAAAAAGTTGTAGGCTGTGCAATGGATCGTATTGCAGACATAAATCCTTTTTGCAGATCCGTTTTGGCAATACTTACCCAGCACTGATCAATGCCATCCTGTTTATTGAGCTTGGCAATAAACTCACCACATTTTTCCGCCAGTTCCTTGCCTTCATTCATCAAATCGATTTCTTCCTGGCTCAGGTCACGATAGCCTTTGATTTTTTGATGTTGATTATCCATGTTTACCTCGCGGTTGTAATTGTTGAATTGCTCCACTCTTCGCCTTTAAACAAAGAGTGAAGCATCGTCCTTGTCTATGTAGCCACTGTATTTATGTCATCACGCCCAGTGAGTTCGAGTTTTGCGGAACAGGAACGGCGCTCTGGTACAAACAATTATTAATCGATCGGGTGGTGCTCTGGGCACCGACAACGATGCGTTTTTCTTAGACTGCCGCAACAGTGTGCACGGTGGCATCGTCTTGGATGTGTGCAATTGTGGTTTTTTTGGTGTGTAAGTTATTAATAACGAAGCATTAGATACATGGTCATGGGCCCGCAAAACATTTACAGCTGGCAAGCCAATGAAAAGGCTAGCGGATACAATAACCAGAACGTTAAGCATCATCCATCCCCTGCAATAAACCCAACAGCAAAACATCACGAGTATGATCGGCCAACCGGTTTTCGTCGATGCCGGGATACATTTGCACCAAGGCATCCTGAAAGTCTTTCATGGATTTGCCGTCTTTTTCATAGCTGATCAGCAGCTGTTTGATCGGGCCAGCCATGTCGGTAATGATGGTGTCAGCCTGGTCACTGGCATTGCTGATGAGTTGTTCAAACTCATCATCCTGCGCATTAAAATCATGGGCTTCACCGCAATGTGGGCAAGTGGAAAACTCGGGTTGTGCAGTTGGTGGTTTACTGTTGGTTTTTGGCAGTACTTCCTCGCCATCTTTAGGCATGGGAATCTGCAAGCGATCATGGGCAAATTGTTTAGGGATATCAACCAGACTATTTGCACCGGTTAATACCTCCACCCATTCTTTACGTGCTTCAGCCTCTTCGTAAAATTCAAACTTGGGCGGTTGCGCACCGGAAATGTTTAATTCGGTGATCCAGGCGAACAATTGATTGAAGGTATCGCAAATGGTTTCACGATCGGACTCATTGACGGATTGCTCCCGTTCTCGATGGGTTTCGGAAACCGCGCGCGCACCTTTATCCTGCACTTCGGTGGCCAGTGTTTGTGACGTGAGTGCTTTACTCATTTCACTGTTGCAAACCTGGATCAAGCGTTCATGTACCAACTGACCGGAATGTAAATGCTCCAGCAGCTCGACACTGCCATCGCTGGGAATGGTGGCAACAGCATCTTCAATCATACTGACAAGGTTGGCCAGCATTTCGTCCTGTACGGTTTTATCGGTGCCCATGGGCAGCTTACCGATGGCCCAAGGGATACCGTATTTTTCACAAAATTTGGCGAAGTACTTAAAACCATTATGTTTAAAAATATATGGCCAGAAACAGGCAGAGAAGACAGCAATACCGTATGGATTGTCATAGCTGGGCATATGCCGGGTTAGCAACCATTTTTTATCGCCCAGCTCTTCGCCATTCATGAGATTTTCACGGGTGCGCAAGCGCAATTCATTTTCAGTACCAAACACAAAACGACGTTGTGGCTTATCCAGCACCAAACCGGGAATTAAAAAATTACCTTGTCGTTGCCAGATCACTTCGTGCACTGCAAAACCGAAAAATATGGATTTGGCCATATTCCAGATGACATCTGACCAGGTCATGCCAGGTGCAGGTTTGTGTTTTAACACCTGATCACACAACTCTTTGGCCCTCACGTCCTGCGCATCATCACTGGCGGCATTGAGGCGGTATTCAAACGACAACATACCCGATCGAATGGAACGTAGTTCACCCATGACGTGAGCATCACCATAAATGGCATCGAAGGCTTCCCAGCTTTTACCCAAATTACGCAACACTGTGTCTGGATTGGGCAAGAATGACAAAGCACCATAAAAATTCGGATCACTTTGCCGAGTGGCGATCTCATTGGTTAACGTGTGTTTGGTAGCTTTTTTAATGTGTGATGTGTCCATCAATCATACCCTTGATAGTGGCTCGATCTTGCTTTTCGTGTTGCAATTTGCGGTACACCGGATCCACGAGCAACGGCAATTCGCCATAACAGTTCGAGTGCATCAAGCCCGTCAAAATCGTGTTCTGTTTGTTTTTCCGGAAAGTCATCCAGTTCTTCGAGTAATCGTTTCAATCCTGCATGAAATAAAATACGTGGATCAATACCGGTAATAAACGGCTCCAATGATTCGATTCGAATCATTTTATCCACTGAGGGTGGATAGCCAACCAGTGGTAGACTAACGCCTTGCGCGGCTGCCGCTTTAATAAACGTGGTGCGAGAGTGTTCATAAGCGTTACTGTTTTCAAACGCGATACCAAGTGCATTAAACTCTTTTTGAAATGCGATTAAATCGGCTTCCAATTTACTGGGAACACGTCGTTTTATACTGGCATATTCAACATGGAGTTTTTTTGTATTGGTATCCCATGCACCGCCGAGTATTGCTGAGGGATGTGCAGTTTGACCTTTACCTATTGAAGGGTCACAGGCACCGAAGTGAATCCAATGATTTAAGCGAGAAACCCAAAATTGATATTCAGTAAAAACCGTATCTTCATCACTTTTGGCTTCACCCTGCATTTCGGTGCCGAAAGCTCTTTTACTTTTGGCTCTTTTGCTCATCAGCCAATAAAGCGATCGCACGGATGGCCATGAAATTACGGCACCTTTATCCATTGCTTTTCTGTTGCGTTTGTAGAATTTATATGAGGGTAAATCTTCTTGCTTAGCGACTTTGTCTTTATCTGCAAACGCTTGGGCAATGGGTTTGTCATCATTGCGCATGAGTTCTTCACATTTCTGCCACAGACCGTCATTCACTGGAAATTTGATAATTGCTTTAAAATGATGAACCAGGTGACCGATGGTTTTTTTTGCGCGAGATATGGGGCAGTCTTTATTGAGAATTGTGCCAACACCGATACTTTTCAATGAGCCATCAGGTGGCCCTAAATATTCAATACTTTTTTCAATCCAATCCCAGCGATTGTTTCTTTCGGTTTCTGATTTAGCCTCTTTGTCGGTAATGATATCGTCAGGAACTAGTAATTTTGGGCGCCCTGCGCCTTCCGTGGCACCCCGGACCGCCTGTTCGGCACCTCTCGCTTCATACTTAATCCCGTTATTTGTTAATGCCTCACCATATCGCCAGACCTTACCTTTACCTGCTATCTCTGGAAAATCTAATGCAAGGTTCATATTAACCAAATGCTCGGTCTTGACTATCTCCATTAATTTAGTTGGCAACCGGGTTTCGGCACCTAAAAATAGAATGTAATCGATAATTGGCGGCGTTTTGCCTTTCCAGTTAACTTCCAAACGAGTTTCTGGACGTGACAACAAAGCGCGTGCAGCACAAAAAATCGGAAGTATTTTTGATGCGAGACTTGATTTAGCTTCACCCCTGGGTGCAACCCACCATTCCAGGCAACCAGCTTCTTGAGCTAAAAGTTGTGGTACCCGTTTGCAAAAATGTTGCTGAAATAGAGACGGCTCGCCATATATGTGGTGCGGAAAATAGGTATAAGCAAAAAACTCAAAATCGTTATTTTTGAGTACTCTTTTTCGTCTGGCTTTAATGGCTTCAGAGGATGTATCCAGACCGAGTGCTTTTGCCTCAATTTCCTGCCGTAAACTGGAGGTGAGTAATTCCAGTTCAGCAAGAAAATCCTTTTCAGACAGGTCTGACATTATCGATTTCGCAGACCTTGAATAATAGGTAAAACATTACGCATGGCCCGCTCGCCAAACAAAAAGCCAAGCACAAGAAAATTGATAACCCAGAACGCCGACACCAGATTTAGTCCATCCGTGACCTTTTCAATATCTGATATCGGCGAAACAATATTCCAGGCACCGGAAAACACCATGAAATCCATGTACAAAACAAAGTAGCCCCAGATAGGCCGTTGCGCACCACGTAGTAGAATCACCAGTTTGCCAATCCAGCCAGCCACCAGCAAATCATTAGCGGTACCTTCCATATCCTTGATGCGATCGTTAAAGCGTTGGTCTTCCTGCTGTGCCAGAGCCAGTAACTTGATTTCATGTTCACGCAATGCATTGTCGACCGTCAGCTGAATATCAGCTTTTTGTTTATCGGATAGTTTATCCGGAAACTGTCCGGCCACTGCATCAACAATTTTGCCGCCGAGTTTCACAACTTCTTCACCAGCACCACCAGTCAGGAATTTTGTTACTGAATTAAAAAAACTCATCACATCCTCCAGAGTGCAATCGAGATTGCGACAGTAAAAACAATAATGGTTAACATGATCACCCGAACACCTCACTGAGCTTCGCGCCGAATGGCTCCAGGATGATGCTGAAGGTTTCCAATTGATCAGGATATTGCTCACGAATAAAAGCAGCGAGTTCTTCCAGTACTTTCAGTGCCACCGAAAACTCAGCGAGCTTTGAGTTGCCACCACCAGCAGCTTTCATAGTTTTGGTATAGGCATCACTGAGCCGACTTAAGGCTTCCGCCTTTTTTAACGCGTCATACTCACCGTCAGTAATGTCCTTCATGGTGTTTTGAAACAACAAGGCAAAATCTTCTAATACCTGGTTAGTCAGATCGCCCAGGTTGCCATTGGCCATGCGAGATGCCTGGCGTGCCGTGTCCCAGTCATCTCCGCCTAAGTGAGCCCTTTTTTTCCAGGTACGCGCAGTGTGATAACTGACACCGTGCTTTTCCGCTGCTTGCTCCAAGGGTAAGCGCTCATGCACATAACTGCGACGAACAGCAACACGGGTTTCTAGGGGGTGAGCCATCAGGTAATGTTTGTCTTCATGGCGGCTTTGACACTCGCCACAATCAGTGCAACACCAACACCCGCAAAGCCACCCGAAATCGCACCGTTTACTGCGGCCTTAGTTTCCACTTTACGCAATCGCCCATCCATCGATTCGGTGCGTGTATCAATGGATTCCAGCCGAGTATCCATACCATCCAATCGACCTTTAATTTCACCCAATAACAGAATGGCCTGTTCGTTCATGCAGCCGTCCCCTGATTTTCAAAGTCGGTCTGACAATGATGACAACGACTGGCATTCACAATATATTTCAGCCGTTTCAGTTCGATGGGTTCTTCGCAGTCGATGCATACCACCTGACCATCAATTAGCAACTGTGGTGAATCTGTTGGCGACTGTCGATTTTTCAACGCAGCATCGCGTTCCATTTGTTCAATTATTTGGGCGTTGTCTGCGAGATCGCTCATGTTCCCTTTCTCTTTTTTTGCTAATGTGAACAGATATAATTGCCCCCATGAGGCCACCAATCACAAAGGCGATGATGATACTTTCGGCGAAATACATCAGGTATTCGTTCATGTCATTTCCGTGAGCTTTGCTTTAATTGACAATACGGTGGCAGGGAATTGTTTTTGATGTACGACACACAATTGGGTTAGCAGGTGTTTAAATTGAGCCGCTTCGGCTGCGACCTTCTGAGACTGCATATATAAACTATTCGACTGGCTTAATGCGCGACCGTCATCAAATTCACGCTGCAATAATTTATCAGCCCGATTAAGCAAGCGCTTTTCGTGGCGATAAAAATAAATAAATCTCAGAAACAGCAATCGCAAACGGATGTACTGTCGAGCAGAATTACGTAAAGATTTGATCAGAAAAAAGGGCGACAAACACAATATGGCAAAATATAACAACACACAAAATATAACCAGGCTATTCATCAGACACCTCTAGCAAGTGATCAGTTAATGGTTTCCGCTCCCCTTTAATCCAGGCTTGCACGTCGAATCCAGGGCAGATTTTTGCCTTATTAATTTCATTGTGACCAATGATTCGAAATGGTTTTGAAGGCGTTTTATAGTGTCTTTCAAGCCCACTAATGTTGGCTTTGAGTGATTGCCATTGCGCTTTGCTGAATTTATCAGTACCGATCAGACAGACACCAATGGATTTTTGGTTTAATCCTTTGGCGTGTGCACCCACTTCATCCAAATGACGCCCAGTAGCCACAGCACCGTTGGTGTAAATCACAAAATGATAACCAATGCTTTTAAGTAGTGAGTTTTGTCGCTTTCGGAATGCGTCAGAACGTTTGAAGTTAAATGGCGGCAAGCTATGCCAGTGATCGATATCGTTAACCGAAAACCATTTGCCATTGCGCGTTGCCGAACAGTGGATAATGATTTGATTAATGTTACGTGGGTTTTGAGTCGCCATGAGTGCAAGCATGGCCGAAAAGAACAAGAATTATCAGGCGGGAAATGTTTCCCGCCTGGCTTGGCGAGATGTGTTTTTTATGATCAGACTATTTTGAGGCTGTGTCAAGTGGGAATAATTCGAGATTCGGACTTTCTCTTTTCACATCTTTGCAAATATTAAAAATCTGTTTACGCGACAAGCCATACTCCAATGCGAGCATTGGTGCTGTTTTTGTTTTAAAGCCTTTGCGAATGGCCATATCTCGAATTTGTCGAGTAGCACGATCGTCTTTGGGTAGATCAAAGCGCTGGCCACCGTATCGGGCAGATAGTTTTGCGATACTCTCGCGTGTGATAATTTTTGATAACTCACTTGATAACTCAGGCTCGACGGGTATGCGAATCTGTGTACCACCACGCGCTTTGATCAACGCAAGTGTTTGTGGCAGTCCAATGGCCTGAGCAAATATGCGTGTCAATGGTGACAGCAATTTTTCATCAATATCGATGGTATCAAAATTCATTCGCTTAAGATCACCTTTTCGCGCGCCGCCCAGGACTTCAACGACTCAATGCATTTATTGAGCTCGTGGCTTAGATACCATTGCAGGCGCTGTTTTTTTGTAATCCGGGTGCAATACGACAGCATGGCTTTTTCACTGCGGTCGCGCACCACACCGGCATCGGCCAATGCACACCACAAAGCGGTGATTTTTTTAATACGTGCCGCACGCCAATCCACGACATTGGCCGGAGAGCTTTTTTTCGGCCTGGGTTTAAAACCACATTTTTTAGCATAGGTATAAGCCTGCATAAGCTGCCCCAACGACATGGTGCTGGCAGAGTACTTACCATCCTTGATTTTGGCGCCGTGTTTTTTCAGGAACACGTTGCGGTAGAATTCCTCATCCCAGCCCAGTTGGCGTTTGGCGATGGGGAGTAGTTTGTAGTAGCGTTGTTTTGATTCGGTCATCACGTTTGCCTCAAACCGCATAGCCCACGATTAGTGAAATAGGGCCTAAAATAAAATTTAGCGCTCGATTGTTGTCTTTTTCAAGCACGTGGATAGACAGGATATAAATTCGCCGCTGATTGCGTTCGGTAGTCATCCATGTACCTGATTTAGCCCAACCTATCGAAAACACAAATCGCCAAACAGAAAAAATTATAGTCATTGCGATTTACTCCCTTGTTGCATTACCTATCGTTCGCCTGGTAGCAGGTCATCGTTATTCCACTCATCCAGTACCCGTAATACCCGCCATGCATACTCTTCATTCACATCCACTTTTTCGAGTCTCTCGTGAACATAGGCAATAGCTTGCTCCCGGCTTTTGAATCCTTGGTGATATTCACCTTGGATGACCTCTACTGCTGCATAATTTTCTTTAGCCATTTTTCGCGCCTTAGTTTTTGACTTTGCTCATTGATTGCTTCATTTTCTCTGTCAACATAATCCTCTCCTAGTTGTCAGGATTGCTGAAATCCTTCATTAGCAATCAAGCTAAACCCAAACACCACATAATTGTCTTTTTGATTGAAGTTAGATACATAAGAAATATTCACCATTGTTTGCTTACCCGTATAGCAACGCTCAATATTAGTGAGTGATTTTTGTGGATCAAATTCTTCAAGTACAACGGTATCGCCTTTTTGAAAACCGCGATCCGTGTTGTCTCTAATCTCGAATTTTTTGTCACCACGAATAACCGATTCGAAATGGTTAGGTAAAATTTTTAATTTATGTAACATTTGAGTTCCTCAGATTAATTACTATTCAATGAGAAGTTACAGAAGCGGCTCTTTTGTATATTCACACCAAGTATTGCGAGCACGCGCCCAGGCGCCTAAGAGTTGCTTTGCCGTATGTGTTTTTGGTTCAGCGATGTACCCATTACAAACGTTCTCGAATTCCATCGCCTTCACTCGCATTACATGATCGTGAGGTAATTGATCAGCATCGGCACGTTCAATCATTTGCCTGGCCAGTTCTGTATTTAATTCTTTGGTTTCTGGTTTAGCGGTTGCAGTCTTCACAGGGAATACCTCGTTTGATTTGTGTGTCCGTAAAATTATTAACCAGCCACTCACTTTGCCAGCCACAATCACACTCGAATAAAACAGCATCCGGACCGGCGTCAATCACATTTTAGATTCAACATTGAATTTAATATCAATAGCGGCTAGAAGCTTGTCACGTTGGTTTTTTACCTCGATATATTTCGTGCTTAGACGAGTTAACTCAGCACCCATACATAGAGGGCATTTTTGCGGCGAAAGTTTTTGCTCTTCCCAATTTTCTGGATACTCATATTTCAAGTTATGAATTTGGCATTCAAAAGTTATTTTGCGCATGAGCTTTAAGCTGCCGTGTCATTACAAATCTGTTTAACTGGTAAAAAAAACGTATTCGAACCGCACTCCGGACACACCGACTCTGTACACTCCACGCCGATGTCCTTGAAGTCATCACAGGGTACCTGGTTTTTATCCTCCTCGGTGCCTTGCCAATCGCAATGCACGCAGGTGTGAACTTCTGTTTTATTTTTATTTGGCATTTTCGTTTCCTTGAATTTATTTGCAGTCAGGGCATTTGCAATGGTCTTCAATTACCTTCCAACCATCGTCTCGCATCAATGCTGTCATCTCATCTTTGCTTCCAAAACAAATGAACTCATCATGATAAGGTGTGCCACACGTATCGCATTCTGCTGTGTAATTTGTTTCTGATTGAATCATCCGATAAATCCTCCTTGTTGTTATAGCCCGTAGCGTGGGCCAGACGATCAGGTCGCTCGGCGGAGTAAAGGGAGGTACCGATCCCTGATTGCGGTTGTTATTTCACACGCCACCGGCCGCTGGGCGTGCCCCAAAGTGGGGTGGCATGGAACTAGGCGGCTGCTTTCACGGTCTCAGCTTTTTCAATCTGGCTCTTATATGGCTTAGCCACGAACTCTTCACGTTGGTTGATGCTAATACCCTTAATACCTTCAACCCTTTCAGGATCTGCCAGGATTGCATCTTTGTTGATGTCATCCTTGCTGCGAATCAGGTCATACATTTCCAATCGCTTGAGTGTTTCGATGACCACTTCTTTTTTGGCAATGCGAACACTGGGTGGTGTTGTGCGCCAGGAAATTTCACCGGTAGACAGCTTGACCGTTTTGGATTTGCCTTTTAGCAGAACAGATCGATTAGCCTCGGCATAAATGTGTAGCGCGTGAAACTTAGCGCTGATTTCTTCATTCAACGGTTGCGCTTCCTTTTCAAACGCATCTTTTGTGGTACGCAGTTCTGCATTCATTGCGGCTTCGATACTACCAATCTGGTCTTGGAGATTGCCGATTTCATCCAGCAATTTTTCTGCTTCGGCTTGTGACACTGGCGCGTCAACAGCACTGGTTTTTAACTTGGTGGCTTTGGCCATTTATCAATCCTCTTGTTTAGGGGTTTTAAGGGGGCCGCCTTTTATAATCGCCTTGGCGGTTTCGGCGAAATCTTCCGGTTTACTACCAACATTTGGTACAGCTTTTTCCATGGTACAGCTACGGTTACCAATACCCGTTTGCCGTTGCTGCTCGGTTTGTTGTTCAACTTTCGCCGCACTTTTGTTAGCAATATTTGCGACGGTTTGATACAGATAGGCATGATTTGGTAGTGGCAATGTTAGGTCACTGCGCCGGGCCAGAACCGAATCCAATCCGGCTTTCCAGGAATCTAACGGTGCCACCCATACCACGCCATTGCGTTCCACTTGGGCTTTATGAATTTTCTCGCTCAACTCTTCAAGTAAATTCGCCAGGCGATCAGCACGGATCGCGCGATCGCCTGGGCTAAAGAGTTCCAGATAGACGATCAGTCGGTCCGCTAGACTGGGTGCTATTTTTAGACACGCCAGTAATGCCTTTCGTGAGCGTGCATCCTGCAGCGCCAGCTGTAACGCAAACTTGTAACCGCAGGATGGGCACACACCACTAATCGCCATGTCTAATCAGCCTGGTGTTTACAAAAAAACGGTAGCTCTTGTTGCAGATCACTTATGCGACCGGCTTCTTCACCGAGACCAAATTCCGGCTCAGCTTCATCCGGTACGCGGCTATACATCAATACTGTTGTGAACAACACGCCACACGCGCCACCAACGAAAAAAACGATTAATATTGCGGTTAACATGCGATCTTCTCCTCTGTTTGCGCTTTGTCTAGGGTAGAAATTAGTCTTGGATACTTCTTACCTATAAAAACAAACCATTCAAAACTGATTGAAAATTTATTAAATAAATTTAGTTTTAAAAACAAATCGCCCATATAGTCCAAGTATTCGTCGCTATACATGCTCAGGTACCTCCGTGGTAATGTTTGCGGATTTTCGTTTGCCGCGTCGTGGCGGCGGGGTTAATCCCATCACCTGACGGCCGGTTTCAAACACCAGTTCATCGTTGAGATCGTGACCCTTGCGCAAACCAAATTCGATGACGTTTCGAATCAGTTTTACTAACACGCGTGCTCGGCCATCACACATCTGCCAAAAGGCAAGACAAACGGATTTATTTATCGAGATGTTGTTGTGTTTAAACGCAGTTTTGGTGATGCTGATTGCATCGTCTTCAGTGATGCCTTTCATTACCGGAAACCAGCAACCAACCCGTGAGCTGATCTGGCCGTGTCGACCATTGGATGCCTCGACCATTGAACGCAGTCGCTCCGTACCACTTAATACACAGCCGACTGAAGCCAGATCTGAAATACGTCGCGCATGTTCCAATGTGTCATCATTGACCTTGTCTGCTTCGTCGAGAATCAATAACGCATCACGGGATTTAAAGTAGTTAACGACAGCATGCATTTTTTCATCTTTGGTGCCGGTTGATCCGTTAACACGTACTGGTACACTAATACCCAATTGAAGTATGAGTTCCGATAAAAATACTCTGGCGGTCATTCCGGGTGTGCCTTCGATTAACACGGCACTTGGTGTGAGTTGCGTGTAACGTTTTAGCGTGAATGTTTTACCCACGCCTTTTTCACCTGAGATAATGCCGAAGTCACGGTTTTGATGGGCACGCTCACAAACGAGTGAAACTGTGCGGTATACGCTGGTTTCCACCAGCGGAATGATGACGGCAGAAATGTCTCGGTGGGTTTCACGTTCGAGATAATCCAATACGGCCGCTAAAAATCGGGTGGGTGTTGCCCGGTATTTTCCTGACAGAATCTGGCTAAACGTACTGTCCTTGATGCCACAGGCCCGCGCCAGATCAGCTTTGGTGCGTTTGCCGTCTTCACTGTATTTTGAGCCATTTTCCAGCCAGTGATTAATGACACCAATCGCTGCAACATCTGCTTTACTGTAGTGATCAGGCCATTGCTTTTCTATCCCTGGGCTATCGCTGCCGTTAATGCCATCGTTTCCATTAATTGCCATGTTGCATGCTCCCTTTATTCATCGTCGAGTAAGTTGATTTTGCTTTCTTCAATTACCGGTTCATTGAGTGACGGTGTTATCAGATCAATAGTGGTTTTTTCTAATTGCTCCAGTTGTTGTGTTTCAGGCGTTGAGAGCTCACCGGTAAAGCTGGTCATGTCATTTAACACCTGATCATGAGTGATGGCATTACCCAGTCGCGCCTCGGTTTCATCCAGTTTTTTCTGCTGGCGTTTTTGTTGTCCCTGGAGGCGTTTTTGCTGCGCCTCATCAATACGAGACGCGGGTAGGTAATGAGCTTTGTTTACCAGCTTGGCATCACAAATCCAGCGGCCATCAGGTGTCAATACCCGGATAAATGAATCATCGTGTATGCTGTATTCAGCCACCAGTTTTTTGCCGTTGAATTGAATCAACTCCGGGGCCATATATTCACGCTTATCCATCATGATACTTTGCCGAATAATGCTGACCTGTTTTTGCGGTAAACACATTGCGCTTGCGGGTAACTCAATGGGTGTGCGATCTAATGTTGCCCAGAGTTCGGCCGGTGTTTTGCCATTCAGCGCGCTGTGAGGTGTGTTGTTGTATTGATCAACATATTCAGCGAGGGCATCCGTGTATTGTTTGAGGGATGGCAGTTGGCGTTTGCCTGCAGCCGCTGCTCTCACAATCGGGTTGATAGCCTCTGGCGCCATGTCCTTACCGCAATAGGTTTCCCAGCGTTTACCGAACTGAGTTTCCATGGTGCGAAACCAGCGTTCGATCTGGCCTTTGCCTTTTGCATTGCCGGGTATGGAAAACATCGGATCAATGTCAAAGCGTGCATAAAAGCCCAGGCTTTTATCATTAACCATTTTTGATTTGAAGCCAGCACCATTATCAATATGCAGCATGGCCGGGACGTGATCGTGTTTTAACAGCGCATGAGATAGTGAGAACAATGTGGTTAATGCCGATTCCGATTCGGTAATAAACCAACCCACCAGATAACGGGAGCGGATATCCATCCATGCTGTCAGCTCGGGCCGCCAGCTTTTGCCGGTTTGTGGGTGAGCCACATAAACATCAACGGTGTGGCCATCGCCCTGATAAATGAAACCGACATCCAATACATTAGTGTCGCGGCGCACGAAACTTTTTTGTGAGTCGCGGTAAATGTTAGCGCCCAATCGTTTGCGGGAGTTGTCTGCGAGATTAGTGGGTAATGATTTAAGATAGGCACGAACCCGTGCATCAGTCGCTGTCTCATAACCATCATGGCGTAACCAGATGCCGACTGTCGCCATGGCAGGCTTTGACGGTAATGCATAATAGCGCATAGCCGCCGCTTCCCAACCCCATACCTTACGATCAGAGCCTTTGTGCTGTTTAACCAGACCCATCAGCCCATCGGCTTCATAGGCCTGCACCCATTTATATATTGTGCTTCTACTGGGTGGTTGATTGTTACGGCCCAAACGAAGCGCTAGCCCTGCTATATCTTTTTCTACCAGGCCGCGTTTTACTTTCAGCAGGAAGTTGTCAATTACCGGTCGCAGTTTTACACCCTGAGGCTGCATTGCGAGAATGATTTTTACCAGCTGCGCACGTTCACTGGCCTGCAGGCGTTTTGTTTCCGGTAGCGAATCCCAATCGATGCTGCCTTCGTTTTCAGTTGACACAACGGTTAGCCTGGGTAATTGGCGTGCGGGCTGGTTCATGCTGCGCTACCGGAGCTTTTGCGCTTTGAGCCGGGTTTTGGCCCGCGTTTTTTCTGCTGCGCTTTAGATGCCCTGGCGGCTTCCCTTGCCAGTTCATCCGTGCGGTGTTCCATTAAAATGAGTTTACGTTTATGAAGCAGCGCGATCGCTTCCTTGTCAGTCATTAAAGGTAAATGTTTTTCATCGGTATCTACATCACCGAACATATCAATGAATTGATTTACGGCCTGAGAGGCTTTGGCTTGTATCGCCTTGAGGTGAACAAATAAAGAGCCCTTGGCCGCTTCAAACTGACTGTTTTTGTCGCGAAACAATTCCATGGAGTTGCTCTGCAAATCATCAAACAACGTGGTTATGCTGTCGATTTTTGTGAATGCTTCCGTGGATAAAACCGCGCTTTCCATTCGGGCTTTGGCAACAACAGGGTGCAGATCGGTTTCCGGTGCCGCTTCGGTATTCGCAAGAAAATCATCCAGCTGAATCTCGGCGGTTTCTTTTTTGATATTAGCGTCTTGAACATCAGCCTTAAGCTGTCTGACTTTTTGTTTGAGTTCACGCACCGACATCTGGTCGATCTCATCCAGATCGAGTTCTTCGTTTTCGGTTAACTCCTCCAATGTTTCAGAAGGAATTTTGGCGAGTTCGATTAATTTGGTTTTTGCTAAAGTTCCGAACGTTCGGAACTTTGAAGCAGGCAATGCCAGAAGCAGTTTAGCTACATTCATGGCTTCATATGCCCGTTGCATTGGAATATCACGGTTGTTTAACTGCTGCAAGAATTCGCCATGCTGACATTCCTCTTTTAGCATTATGTAAGCAAGTCCACGTTTGGCGGTGTTGACTGATGACTCGTTTTCCAGCCTAACGACATAGTTCCAAAGTTCACCAGTATCATCTGGTAATTCCAGGTCAACCTGCTTTTGTAATGCAACAACACGATCCGCCATGGATTGGGTTTCGTTTTGTTCGACAATATCGGTGCTGATTTCTTTACTCATAAGACAAACTCCTAACGTCGTTTCAATGTTCGCGCTTGCTGGTCCAGACTGGCACGTGCCAGGTTGATGCGGCCCAGCTCAAGCGCCTTGGCATCTTCGGTGTCGATCAATTCAAGTCCTAATGCGGTGGGGCCAATGCTGAGCGGTAGCCAGCAGTTTGTTGCCCAACAAAAGGCCGGTAAAAACCGCGCCGGGAATTCAGAATATTCTTTGCTGGTTGCTGTCCAGGCGTTGAGTTGTCGTTGCGTGATTTTTTTATCCATGTCCGGCATGCACAGATTCATGCGCTCGACAATTTGCTCCCGCCCCCAGCCACGTTTCTTGGCGTGTTTGATGGCATGGGCAATGGCACCTCGCAGCTCATCAAACACATCCAGATCGGGTGGTGTATCAGAGCCTGGGTCATCCAGTTCAAACTCGGTTTGATTCACGGGTAAATTCCTCCCTTAATGCTGGTAAAAAAAACTTCAGTTTTTGCCACTGACGTAACAGAGCTTTTTGGCTAGGATGAAAGCAGATGTTCACAAACACAGAGGAGAGTGAAATTATGAAATCAACACGCGCTATACCAGCCAATGTCCATCGTTTTAGTGACATGACATTAGTGGCCATGTCATTCACGGATGTCATGAACGAATGCGATCTGCTAAAAAACCGTTTATTTGGTGATGCCGTATATGAATACGTCAGCCCGATGGACAATGAAGGACAGATACGCCTCTCAAGCTGGCTCATGCACTTTTTTCCTCATCACATTGGTGCGGCTGAGCCGGAGGTGCTGGACGTTGATCTGAATCCTGGAGATGTTCAGGCATTGTTATACCGTCTGATTCACCTGCCTCGTTACCTTGATGCCTTTGCGCGAGAGGTTGATGTTGCCTCCGGGTGTGCTCTGCCTGCGCCTGCAGGCGATTCAGTGCTGCTTGTTCCCGCGCATTGCGGACTTCGTCTATGCGAGTTGTTGGTATATAGGCACTTGCATTTTGCGTGTTGCTGGTCTGCAGTTTTTGATGATTAGTCATGCGTTTCTCCGGATTAAATCGCGGCAACTTCAGTTGTGTTTTTAAAGGGCCTTTTCGGGGCTTTAAACGGGTCGTAAGGCTCGGTTGAACAAAGGTACAAAAAAATGCCGTTCTCAATTCTCAAAGTCGTTTCAAATAATTCAAAGCCGGACTGCTTTACTGTGACGTCGGTCGCCGTGGATACAGTGGGCAGCCTTGGTAGTCATTGCCTCGATCACGTGGAAATTCCGCTGTGCAAGCGCTTATCAATTTGCGATCGCCGTCCATACATTCGAAGCATTTGGCGCGTATGGCTTTGCGCCGCGAGGCAGGGTCTTTACCCGCCGCATCTAGTAATGTGCGTTTGGGATACGCAGCAATGGCCTTTGTCCGTTGCGCACGGCCATAGCCATCTTCGGCCAGATGCTGGTGAGGTCGATGCGGCCAAAGTGGACAACTCCAAGCACTGCACTGGGCAATGGTTTTTCGAGGAGCGTCATCTTCGCCGCGACCAACGCACTCAAAACACATGGCGTTTATGGCGGCTTTCAAGGATTCCGGGTTACGGATGGCTTTTTCAACGGGATTCAGATACTCGATTTCACCCGCTTTGCGTTTTTGCTGCAGGGCTTGTTGGGCGAGTTTTATGCTGGTGGTCATGAAAATCAATCTCCTTGATAGCGGTTGTCAGTACCAAATGCGCGAAATCCGCGTTTTTGAATATTTGCTGTCAAACAGTAAAAGTCCGAACGTTCGGACTTTTGATGCTATGTTGTTAAGCAGCGCGCTGGCGGCCACGTGGACGAGGATTGGTGTATTTGCCGGGCCACAACTCTTCCAACGATTTACCGGTGACCTGACTAATACGATTGGCAATTTTTTGACTGGCGATTCTTTTGTGAATAACCATGGAAACAGCATTACCCGTTACACCCAGATCACGGGCGAGTTTCGCGGGTCGATGCCCTACTTTGGTGAGACAGGCTATAATGTCAGCAGGATGCATAAGGTATCTCCTTAAAGTTAGTGCGGTGGCAGCCGCATTTTTTTGGTGACAATCGATTACATAAAAAACGATATGAGGTAATGATAGGCACGAATGTGCCGCATGTCAAATATATATGAGCACAAATATACCTATTGCCAATAGATTAAGATTAGAAAGAGAACGTCTGGGTTTAAGTCAGACAGCTTTTGCTGAAAAAGCCGGTTCGACACGGAGGTCTCAAACTAATTATGAAAAAGGTGAGCGTAGTCCAGATTCTAACTATTTAGCCGCAGCGGCAAAATTTGGTGTCGATGTTCAATACGTTCTTACAGGTCAACGAATTCATGATGTTGAGCTAAAACAAATGAATAAAACTGAAAGAGCCAAGGCTGTTTTGGGGCGTGTTATTGAAGTGCAAGAAGAATTGGGTCTTGAATTTACGCCGGATCAAATACAAAGCCTAATGGGTTATACCTTTCAATATTGTCCAACCAAAGAAATGTTGATTGAATTCGTAAGAGCCGCTTATGCCTTTACAGGAAATAAACTAAAATAGACAAAGATGTTACAACTCGAATGTTTGTACAAGCGCTTTAGTTATAGGAATTGATTTTATCAGGGAGATATGTATGCGTTGTTTCGTTGTTCTATTGGTATTGACGTTATTGGGCTGTGGTATTGCCGAAGAAGGCGACGACAATGCACCCAAAAGCTACTTGCAGCTTATTAATGGTTCTGGAAGTTATCTCGAAGATATAACTGTTCAGCGACAATCCAAATTCGATTTGTTCGTAACTGTTTTAGGTGAAGACGAAGATCTCCCACCAGGGGGGGCAGTGAAAGTCAGTATTCCTCCCGATAAATGCGATTGGGTCATTACAGCGACAGCAATAAACCTAATCGGAGAGAATGCTTACACATTCAAAGGTGCTGCATTTGTAGGCTGCAACGAAACCGCACGCTGCGTTATACCCGGCCCATTTTTTAATGACGATTGCACACACTTAAGTACTGGCGATGTAAATTGCCCAATTCACTGCGAAGATTCTGAGCCGAATTGAACATAAATTATGCCTAATAAAAAAACTCTATTTGTTATAGGTGCTGGTGCAAGTAATGAAGTCAATCTGCCTACCGGTAAAAAGTTAAAAGAAAAAATTCGAAATTCTATTAACTTTGAATTTAGTGGACGTAATTTAGAGCGAGGGAACCCAAATATTTTTCAAGCAATACTTTCTAATATGCAAAAAAATTCAATTAGCGGAAAAAATCTTGATGATTATTTGGACGCTTGCAAACAAATTTGCAATGCCTTACCACTCGCAATTTCCATTGACAATTTTGTAGATCAGCATGCCGGGGATGAGTTAATTGAATATTGTGCAAAATTAGCAATTGTTAGTGCTATCCTAGAAGCGGAACGAAATAGTAAGTTTTTTATTGACCCAGAGAAGCATTTCAGGCCAATCAATTTTGGAGAAACTGAAAAAACTTGGTACAACTCCTTTTTTAAACTGCTCACCAGTAATTGTACATATGACAAATTACATGAACGTTTTAATTCGGTATCGTTAATCATTTTTAACTATGACCGATGCATGGAGCACTTTATATATAATGCATTACAGACTTCGTATGGAATTGATGGTAATGCTGCTGCCGGCTTGGTTAATGATTTAGCTATCTTTCATCCCTATGGGGTTGTTGGCAATCTTCCTTGGAGAGCGTGCTCAGAAAACAGTGTTGAATTTGGACGGTCAGCAGATCCACACACATTGCACTATCTTTCTGAGAAAATTATAACATTTACTGAAGGAACAAATCCAAAGTCTAGTCAAATTATCAGAACTAGAGAAACCGTTCGAGATGCAAATGTTATAATATTTCTCGGTTTTGCATATCATGAACTAAATTTGAAATTGATTTCACCAGATACCGAACAAAAAGATTTCAGAAGGAAAGCTAGTGTATTTGGGACAGCATCGGGAATTTCTCAAGCAGATTGCGAAGTGATAAAAACTGATATTATGAAATTGTGCAATAACCGTATAAATCCGGAGAAGATCAATATTCGAAACGATTTAAGGTGCGCTGAATTATTTAATGAATATTGGCGTAGTCTTTCAATATCGAGTTGATAATTAATAATTGCGGTACATTGCAAGTTGTGTTGTTTACATCTATTGAGACAGATTTTAAAAATTAAGCCGATAGTTATCGGCTTAATTATGGGTTAACCACAGCCCGAAACAGCTTTAATACTACATTATTCTATCCTCACAGTTTGTTTAAACACATTTCTTGACACGGCAATAAAACTCCTTCAGTCTATATAACAACCTTCCAAATAGAAGGCGGGAAACATTTCCCGCCTTATTTATTTCCCCGCTTTGCTCCATTATTCGTTTCATGACGAAACGCACAGAACATTCACTCAACGGCTGGACCGAAATTTTTCGCGCTGGTACGCATACTGCCAGCAATGGCGAAACCGCGATCTATAGCACTGACGATCTTGATCAGGTTGTGGCGAATCATTCCGAAAATGATGCAGCCCCCATCGTAATTGGTCACCCTCAACATAATGATCCGGCTTATGGCTGGACCGCTGAATTAAAGCGTGATGGTGATTCACTGTTTGCAAAATTCAAAGATGTTGCCCAGGAGTTTGCGCAGGCGGTGGATGACGGTCGTTATCGCAAACGTTCTGTGCGCTTAATTAAAAATGCCAAGGGCTGGATGCTCGGCCATGTGGGTTATCTTGGAGCTAAGCGCCCTGCGTTATCCCTGGATCTGGCTGGGCGCAACTATGCTGAGCCGGATGGTGATCAATTTGATTTTGAAATGGACAGCTACACACCCGGTGTGGTTGCCCGCTTCCTGCGAAGCTTTCGTGAGTGGTTTATCGAAAAAGAAGGCGTGGAACGCGCTGACCAGGTGATCCCGGATTATCAAATCGATTCATTGAATGATCACGTCACTGAATTGCGCAAACCACGTGAAGACGAACCCTCACCCAGTTTTACCGAACCCAATCAACCTGATGAAGGAGACACAGACATGCCGGAGTTTACTCAGGCTGATATTGATGCCGCGCGCCAAGCGGGCCGTGATGAAACCAGTTCTACGTTGCAGCAGTCGTTGGAAAAAGAACGAAACAAAAACCGTCGCCGCGATTTTCAGGCTGATATGGACAAGCTCATTGACGCTGGCCGTATGACACCTGCACAAGCCGAAGGTGCGGTGGATTTTATGATGCAGTTGGATGCCGGTGATGATGCGGTTTTTGAGTTCAGCGCGGGTGAAGGTGACAAGGCGCAAACCATTAAAACCGATCCGACAAAATGGTTCTCCGATTTTATGGCCAAGTTGCCAGTGCAAGTGGATATGGGTCGCTCAACGGATGACGAACCGGGTACGCAAGCTCATGACTACGCGGCACCTGTCGGGACGCATGTGGATGCGGATCGTTTGAATCTGCATAACAAAGCATTGGATTATCAGGCCAAGCATGCAGGTGTTGATTACATTACTGCTGTTAAGCAAGTCGAAAACCAAGGGGGCTGATCATGCCGGTTGCAAAACGAAATATTTTAACTTTATCCATCGCGGCTGCGGCGGCGTTTGCTGAACACCTGGCAGTTGGTCAGGATGGCAACCTGGCCGGGGCCGGTTTGAAAATGTTCGGTATTGGCACCACAGCAGGTGAAGCCGGTGTGCAATTGGCGGTTGACGTGCAGGGTACCACCGAGGCCACCGCAGGTGCGGCCATCGCCAAGGATGCGGATCTGCAAGTGGGCGCTGGCGGTAAGCTGATAACCAAAGCCGCCGGGGTAACCGTTGCGCGTGCCATGAGTGCTGCAGCAGCAGATGGTGACAAGATTGAAATCTTGTTGTTGCCACAATAATTCGTAAACAGGAGACAGTTACATGCCAACAACAGGTCAACGTCGGGTCATTGATCCCATTCTTTCCAGTATTGTTTTGGGTTATCGACACCCGGAACATATCGGTTTTGCTTTGTTTCCCCGTGTGCCGGTGATGGTGTCCGGCGGTAAAGTGATTGAGTTTGATAAAAACTCGTTTCGTTTGTACAACACATCGCGTGCACCGGGTACGCCCTTCAAGCGTATGCAATTTGGTTATCAAGGTAATCCATTCGCGTTGGAAAATCACGGCCTTGAAGCGCCAGTACCACGTGAGCATCAACGCGAAGCGGGGGTTGTGCCCGGTATTGATTTGGCATCGCGCGCTGTGAACGGTGTTATGCGGGTGAACAGCCTGGTGTTGGAAAAGAACCAGGCAGACTTGGCGCGAGATGACACCAAGTATGACGCCAACCACAAGCTCACTTTATCGGGTACCGATCAATGGAGTGATCCTGCATCAGATCCTATCGGTGATATTAACGATGCGAAAGAAGCGATCCGATCAAGCACCGGTGTTTACCCCAATGTGATGGAAATCTCTGCCTCGGTTTTTAAGGTTCTAAAAGAACACGCCAAGATCATTGAAAAAATCAAATACAGCGAACGAGGTGTAGTTACTGTCGAAATTCTTGCCGCTGTGTTTGATATTCCAAAAATCGTGATTGGCAAAGCCATTGCCTTTGATGACAACGACAACTCCATCGATATTTGGGGCAAAGACGTTGTGTTGGCTTACGTGCCGGACAATCCGGAAGGCATGGAAGAACCAAGTTACGGTTACACCTACACCATGGAAGGCCACCCCAATGTGGAAGTGCCTTACTGGGAAGATTCCAGTAAGAGCTGGATATACGGTGTCGGCTATGAACGCGCGCCGGTATTGACCGGTATTGTCAGCGGCTTTGTGATTAAAAACGCGATTGCGTAATCAGGATAACAACCCGAGAGAGAGAAAGTCGCCCGGTGGTTAACAACCGGATAACTCAAACGATTGCCGTCGGTTGATTGAGTGAAGACTGCAGACAGCGGAGGTGACGGAAAGCCTCCGCTGATTGTGACCGAAAAGGAAACGAACATGACCGAAGCGAAAACCATTCCTTATATATGTAATACCCCGATCAAACACGATGGTGAACAGTATGCGATTGGTGATCCAATCGAGCTCACTGAAAAACAAGCTGCGCAGCTTTTGCTGGTAAAAGCAGTTCACAAAGCGCCGGTTGAGTTACCGGATAATGTTACCGAATTGCCAAAAAAAACGACACCTGATCAGAATGATCCGAATCGTAAAACCGAAATAACCGGTGGTGGTAACGAAGAGCAACTGGGCGCTGAACAAGCTGCTGCGCGTGTTGAGCAAATCAAAGCAGCAATCGCCACGCTCGAAGAAGGTAATGAAAAGCATTGGACCAAGGATGGTAAACCAGATGCGTCTGTGTTGACTGAGAAAGTCGGCTCGAAAGTTTCTGCGAAAGAGCGGGATGCGGTTTGGGCGGAGATGCAGGAAAAATAGGAGAATTAAATCATGTCAACACGATGGTATATAGCGCCAGCAGAAATAATCAGTAGACCAAATCAAGACCCACCTGAAGAACTTGCAACAAAGTTGAAGTTGTTAGCTAAAGGACCGAATGTTACATATGAGCAATACAATACAATCAATCCAGATGGAACACCTTTTCATACACATATGCTTGTGCGTATTGAAGCACCCAATCATGCAAAGTTCGCGGGTCAGCCTGGTGTGGTCTACTTTCCGGATTTCGGCGGTCTGGATAATGATCCACAAACAGTTGATTCGAGCGTGTGGGGGCCGTTTAAAAACGACATGTCTTCAAAAGTTGGGTTGGGTATTAACCCAAACAACCGCGCAAATATCCGGGAAGTTTTACAAGATATTCTTGACGTAATTCAGCCAGGAAATCAACGAATAGTTTAAGTAATCCATTATGGCACAAACTGTATTTGATGATGATTATAACCGTCCAGATGAAGTTCTGGACGTGTCTGCTGACTGGGAGGAAACAGAAAGCGGCGGAGGTAATGCGCAAGTAGTTGGGAATATATTAAAAGCAAATAGTAATGTTGGGGGTGGTCAAGGATACAGAGTTGTAACTCATGTCGGTGTGGTCGATAAAAAAGTAAGATATAAGTTAAAAACTTCCGGATTTCCTTACGTTGCTGTTTGCATCTTAAATAGGAATAATTTCTTAGGTTTTAGAAGTCCTACGAGTCAAGAAATAAATGCATATAAAAGGATTGGGGGTACATACTCGCAAGTTAGTTCCACATATAACCATGGCTCTGCTATACCTGTCGATTCAGTTATTGAAGCAATATATGAAAAGGGCTATTTGTCTGTATTGTTAAATTCGATTGAAGTGATTACACCAACATATGTTGGTGAGTATATAATACAGCCAAATCACGGGGTTGTGCCGCACTCTCAAATAGTTAATCAATGGATTGATGATTATCACGCTGAAACAATATCAACTGACACATTAATAAATTTAGATCCGCCTAATTTTACTGAGATTGATACAGCCAGTAGAATTGACCCATCGTCGATACACCATGTCGACTGGGATGTGGTGCGTAATCAAGATGCATATAAATATAAAGATTATGGCGTTGGCGGGATTAATGGCGATTTCAGTATTGAGTGCACTGCGTTGCTTGACTCAATTAATTCGCTTGGTTTGGTCTACTTTGGTACTGTTTCAAATTACGTTGGTACAATCACTCAGCATGACTCAGCTAACGCTCCACGCATTTCATTTGGTTTTTATGGTAATGGCGGAACATATAAAATACTTATCAATGAGCATGATGGAAGTTCAGCAGTAACAACACTATCAGCTTTAACAGCTCTTACGGATACATTTTACTATTTTACCTTGCGCAAAGCTGGTGCTGTTGGTGCGAATGGTACTGTTTATCTTGATATTTATGATGATATTTCGAAAACAACACCACTTGAGACAATTACCGTTGCGTTACGTGTTGGAAACAATATTGATTGGCGCAACTTTTATGTTGTCAATGGTATCAATACTGGTGCCAGTGATATCGCTAGAGGATTTTCTGAAGCGTATGTATTAACGAGTGGGAGTAGTTCCCCAACGGCGAAAACAGCTTCTGACGCGCTTTCATTATCACTCTCGGAAACTGCATCGATATTCACATCTCTAATAAAAAACGACATGCTCAATCTGAGCCTTGCCGATGCAATAAATCAAATTTCAGTCGCACTTGCTTCAGCTGACACGCTTTCAGCTGCACTTACTGAGTTAGTTGATAACCAGGTCACACTCACTCGATCAGACAATCTTGCTATCGCTGTCGGTGAGGCCATCAATATCTTCAGTACGCTCACCAGTGCCGATGGTTTGAATTTATCCATCACTGAAGCCATTAGTCTTGTGAAGGCCATTCTGGCAACGGATAACTTATCCACTTCAATCACTGAAGGCTTGAGTGTTATTGATGCCGTGCTTCAAGGTACAGATGTGCTCGACATGGCCTTTGCCGACGTGGCGCAAACGGTGTTTGCCACATTGGCTCGCAGTGATGACTTGAATGTAACACTCAATGAGTTTGTTGCCATCTTCTCGGCTATTAGCAAAGCCGATAATCTGAATATTTCCATTGTTGATGTGGCCAAGCTGGTGAAATCCATTCAGGCCAACGACACGTTAAATATTTCATTGTCGGAATCAGTACCGGTCATAACCATTGCCCTGCAACTGGTTGACACGTTGGGAGTTTCGTTAACCGAGGCTGTCGTCACGTTGTTGTCATTGTTGACGCATGACGATGTATTAAGTTTTTCATTGACGGATATTAACCAACTCTTGGCGATACTTGCTCGGGCAGATACGGCAGGGCTGTCATTCGCCGACATGGCTGATGTGCAGGTATTTATTGCCGCCCTGGACGACTTGTCATTGTCGTTAACCGATGCAGCAACTAAAGCATTGATTGATGCGGTACTCGGCAAGTTGTCAGCGAAAATACGAGTTTATCCCAAATTAAGCGGCTCTTTAAAGGTGAATTGATATGGCTTCGAAATTAGCTGATTGGCTGGTTAAACAATTGGGCGGGCAACCCAGGCAGGAAAAAGCGTCATTCCAGGCAAAAGTAAAGCGCTTTCAACTGGTGAAATTTGACGGAGAGCCACCCGCATTAGGCGAACTGAAAGAGCCAGCAGAAATCATCGAAGGTGGTGATGATGTTGAAACTCGTATTGTTTATCGAAAAGGTGCTGTTGACGAGAAACTAATGTTTACTGGTGACGGCAATGGAAATGCTGTTTTGGCTGTCACTTTAGATGAGGAAAAAACACAATGAAAATGAAAGTGTGTTGTTCCGGTTTTGATGGGGAAAAACCTTATAAAGCCGGAGTTGTTGACTTACCCATTGAACATGCAAAAAAAGTGTTCGTGCAAAATCATGGTGATCCTGTGAATAAAAAGGATATGCCTGTTAGTTTTGATGAGGCTGTAAACCTGTTACGGCTATCAGATGACGACAAGGCCATTGCAACCCTGAATCGGGCGGAGGTGTGAGATGCCGTTAACCAATGTGGGACGTGATTTTATTGCCGGTATTTTTATCGGTGAAGCGCTGACACCTTTTAATAACGCCAATGCGTATATCGGCGTGGGTGATAGCAACGCAGTGTTTGCCAAAGCACAAGCGGATTTGCAAGCCGCAGTCAATAAACTGCGCAAAGCCATGGAAGCCGGTTACCCAACCCGATCGGGTAACATTCTTTCATTCCGGTCATTGTTCAGTACAGCGGAAGCGAACTTTGCCTGGGAAGAATGGGGTGTGTTTAACGCCGCTGCAGCCGGTGACATGGCTAACCGTAAGGTGGAGTCACTAGGCACTAAAACCGCCGCACAAAGCTGGCAGTTAACCGTGGATTTAACGGTGGATAATCCTTAATGACCAGCCTTTGGTTTCTTCGTAATCTCAACATCGTGGAGCTTTATGATCTCCACGATGATGAAAACAACGTCTATCTTGATGGTGCTGCAACTGTGCAGCTTACCATTAAAAAGGGCGGCGCTGAGGTTTCCGGCCAGGTATGGCCGATGACAATGGATTATGTTGGGCCGAATGGCATATTCCGCGGTAAAGTCGGCGATCTCGATTTGGTTGAGCGTGACGAAATCGACATTACTGTGACAGTCACACTGAATGGTGAAAGTAACGAGTGGAACGAGACCGTACGTGTGCGTGAGCGAGGTGATCATTAATGCCGTATTGCAACAAAACAGACATGATCGATCGCTTTGGTGAGCTGGAGCTGGAACAGTTAACCGATCGTGACGGTATTGGCAAGATTGATACTGCCGTGCTCGATCGTGCTATTGCCGCGGCAGATGCTGAAATCAATGCGCGCGTTAAAAAGCAATACACGGTGCCGCTGTCGCCGGTACCGGAAATCATCAACCTGAAAGCCTGCGATATTACTCGATACTTCTTACATGACGGTCGCGCAACTGAGCAGGTGGAAAAACGTTATCGCGATGCGATCGCATTTTTGAAAGACGTGCGTGATGGTAAGGAAGAGCTGGGAGATGTGAATGTGCCAAGTGAAGCACCAGCTGGACGAATGACTGTGAGTGCAACCAGTTCGTCAATTGACTGGGATACTTACTGATGAGTGGCTTGGTGTTCGATCTTGATGCAGACTTTTCACCGGTTGCTCAGGTATTTTCGCAACTTGAAAAAGTACCTGATGATTTATCGGATCCCATGGATGAGATTGGCCAGGTGTTGGCTTTTTCCGCGCAGGAAAATATACGTCAAAGTGTGGATGTTGAAGGCAATCCATTACAACCACTGGCTGAATCAACACGTGTAAAACGTGGTGACGATGCTCGACCATTATTGGATCATGGCAACCTGCGTGATTCCTATACCCATGTGTTCGATCACAACAGTGTTGAAGTAGGAAGCGACGCCATACAAGCCGCATTGATGCACTTTGGCGGCAAAGCCGGTCGCAATCACGCGGTACAAATACCGGCTCGACCGGTGTTAGGCATATCAGCGGATGACGAAGATGAAATTGTGAATATCATGCGCGATTTTGTTGTCGAGGAAGCGAATTTGTAATGGCTATTGAGCTGCTGGATTTGAATCCGATTATTGATCGCATCCAATCAAACATTGACGAATTCCGTACAGTCGAAGGTGTTGTGGATATTGAATCAGCGTTAATGAACGGATTTCAAAACGGGCCTCTTGCTTACGTGTTGCCAGAGCGTGACTCAGCCTCAAGTAACAACCTGGATAATGGTGTTTCACAACTGGGTACAATGCGGTTCGCTATATTGTTTGCGATTCGCAATCTGAAAGACACTACGGGAAAAGCTGCCCATGATGAACTCAAAACGTTACGTGAACTGGTGATGACGCAGTTACTCAACTGGAAACCAGCCAGTAGATTTAAGCCAATCACCTTCAACGCAGGTCGATTAACATTAATTCGCGATCGTGCCGTGTGGTGGGCAGACAGTTACCAGACAGGCACTCACATTCGAAAAGTCTAAGGAGACGATGATGGCCGGATATATTATTGATGAACAGGGCAAGAAAACATTGGCTCACCAAACCCTTCCGCATAAAGACGGCAACCGGGCTCGGCACGCAAACGGAGAACCGGTAAATGTGCGTAAAAAAGATCAAAAACTGACTGGTAAGGTCACCAAAAAAGTGCCTGCCAAAAAGGTTAACACGGACAAGGAGCAATAAATCATGTTAAGCGCAGATACCGCCATCCTCCTGGAAAAACTGGAAAATCCCTACGCTCAAGACAGCAACCCAACCGGTCTTGCTAACGCGATTTTAACCAGCAATTTAAATATCACACCGCTGGATGGCAATCTGGTGGAACGCAATCTGGATAAACCATTCAGCGGCAGCGATCCGGCTATTCTGACCAGTGTACATGTCTCAGCCAGTTTTGATGTTGAACTGGCTGCCAACGGGACATCTGGCGCTGGTATTACCGCGCCGGGTTGGGGTGTATCTATTCAGGCATCGGGCTTTGATGAGTTTGTTGATACCACACCTACACAGGAAAAAGTGGAATATACATTATCTGATTTCAGTAACCAGGATGCGCTAAGCAGCGTTAGCAGCTATGCCAATCTGTCGGGACAAGAACATAAAATGCTGGGCTGTCGAGGCGGTTGGGCAATTAAAGTGGGTCGTGATGGCATTCCAATGGTTTCACTTACCCGTAAAGGGCTCTATGTAGCGCCTGCCTCGGTTCCATTTCCAACAGCAGATTTTTCTGCATTTCAAGATCCGTTAGCGGTAGATAACGATAATACACCAACGATCAATCTGCACGGTTATCCGTGTAAATTGTATGATCTTGAAATCAATTCAGGCATTTCACCGCAGATTATTAACATTCCCGGTGAAGAATCGGTACGTATTCCGAAATACGATATTACCGGCAAAATAGTGATTGCGGCACCGGCCATTTCAGATCAAAACTTTTTCGCCATCGCCAAAGCGCACACGCTGGGCGCATTGTCTTTTCAGCACGGTGTCAATGGCGGTGAAATCGTGCAACTTGACGATAGCGCGATCCAAATTCTGAATCCGCGTTATGGCAATATCGATGATATTCGCACACTGGAAATGGATCTGCGTTTCACTGGTAATGCGTTCAAGATCACGACCAAATAATATCCATTAATCAGGAGTTAACACATGTTTAAAGCTAATCCCAATCGCACATTTACCCGTACCGTGACTGTTTACACACCGTCTGAATCCAACCCAAAAGCGCATACCAAAGGTGAGTTTAGAGCAGAATTCAAACAGCTATCTGAATCGCGCATTGAAGAGCTTCAACAGGAAGGTGACAGCAAGTTTCTGGATGAAGTCTTGTTAGGTGCCCGAGAAGTCGGTGACGAAAACGGAGATGAATTGCCTTCTGATCAAGCAGTACAAGTCATTAAAGAAGACTCATGTGCGGCAGCGGCAACGGTGAGCGAATACATCAACTCAACGATTCGGAAAAACGCTACAAGAAAAAACTAGTCGAGGCAGCCCGACATTGGGCTGCCTGTATTAAAGGTAAACAACATAAGAAAAACGAAAAAATTGTCCAGCAACTAACTGTGCTCAATGCACCACCGGAGTTGCTGGCGCGATTTGAAAACCAAAAGCCAGAGCTTTTCGATGTTTGGCCGGAAAACTGGCCGGTAATTGAGTTCTGGTCACAGGTTTGCAATCAATGGCGTATCGCTCCACTTGGTGGTTATTTGGGGTTGGATTACACGGCTATTGAAATCGATCTGCGATTCAGTCAGGTCCCCGTTATTCCCGAAGTCTGGCAAGGGATGAAGATCATGGAAGCCGCTGCGCGCGAAGTGTTGAATGAAAAATGACTGAGCTCAACTTAACCCTCAAACTCAAAGCGGATGGTTCTGGTCTGGTTGGCACGGTGCAAGTGTCGAAAAAAGAACTGGACAAACTCAAGGAAGGTTTTAATCAAACCGGTGATGCTGCACAGAAAACCGAAAAAAAAGTTAATCGTACAACAACGGCTTTTCAGCGTATGCGTGGTGGTGCGGCCCGATTAATTCGAGAGTTGTTTTCACTGAAAGGTTTGCTGGCAACTTTTATTTCAGTCCGCACTGCCCAGGATATCGCCCAGGCGGGTATTGCCATGGAAGGATTAGATGCCGGGTTAACCTCTGCCACAGGTAGTTCAAAACTGGCAGCACAGGAAATTGCATTTTTGCGCGCTGAAGCAGAGCGGCTGGGTTTTCAGTTTGATTCAAATGCGAAATCCTATGTAAATTTGTCGGCCGCTTCCAAGGGGACAGCGTTGCAAGGTGCAGCAACCCGAGACATATTCTTATCGGTCGCGGAAGCTTCAGCCGTGATGCGTCTATCAAACGAGCAAAATCAAGGCGCTCTGCTCGCCGTTAGCCAGATGATGTCCAAAGGTACAGTGTCTGCGGAAGAGCTACGAGGACAGCTCGGTGAACGTTTACCGGGTGCGTTTCAGATTGCCGCCAGAGCCATGAACGTGACCACCGCACAACTGGGTGAAATGCTGCAACGTGGTGAAATTCTCGCGGAAGACTTTCTGCCAAAGTTTGCTCAGGAGCTCCGCAAGTCAGTGGCTGGTGGATTACCTGCAGCCATAGATGGATCAACGGCTGCATTTAATCGGTTTCATAATGCTATCTTCGAGTTAAAAGAAATGGCGATTCGCGCTGGCTTTCTGGATGTGCTGACCAGTGGCGCAAAAAGTCTGACAGAGACTATTCGCGAATTACCCCTGATACAAATCGAAGCGGTCAGCCTAATGCAGAAGTCTTGGAGACGAATGGCGGCAGCAGTGGAAATCGTGACCTTTACCGTACGTAATGCATGGAATGCGACACTCAATGGTGTTGTATCTTTTTTTGCTAAAACCATGGACAGTGTCGGCAATATCATGCAGGACTTTCCTGAAATATTCAGTACTGACCAGGTGGCTTCGGTGAGAGCCTTATCCGACGCGCTGAAGCTTTCGGTCAGTCCTGCTGAAGATTTTGCCGCCGGTTACGCACGTATAAACAAGGAAATGGAAAAGCAGCTGGAAATCATTGACCAGCAAACCCAGTCACAAAAAAATCAGGTTAAAAATGGCCCGCTCAGTATTCCTATTACTGAAGGGATTGAGAGTGTCCGCACCTGGTCGAAGGAAGCTTTGAAGATCATTGAAACGACCAGTGATGATATGCGAAATATTATGTCGAACACACTTTTCGACGTATTTAAAAACGGGAAAAGCGGTTTCGAGGACTTTTTTGCAAACGTTAGGGATATGTTCATCCGCCTCATGGCCGACATTGCAGCAACCGCTGCTGCCCGAAAAATTCTGATACCGATCGGTATGTCATTAGGTGCCGGTGATGCAGTTGCCCAGGGCTTGGGGACGACAACTGCACAAACGGGCGCGGGTATCAATCCCTTAATTGGTGCAGGCCTACTCGCTGGTGGCTTTGCGGTTTCAAGTTACTTGTCCAATCGCGCAGAGCGTGAACGCCGTGAAGAAGAAGCCCGGCGACGTCGCATCGCAGCGATGCAAATCATGGAGCAATTGACCGCGGATATTGAATCGAATATTCGCTTGTTATCCGGCGCATCCAGCGAAGCCATTGAGAACATCCGTCGCGCCGATACTCAAGTGAGATTTGCGTTTAAACAACTTGCCGATACCAATGACATACTTTCCAGAGCTCAGGCCGAGCAAAATTTGGTTGACAAAATGATGTCTCGTTACCAGGCGGAATCTGATCTGCTGGATAACCTGAAACAAAAGATCGACAACTTGAACAGTAGTCTGTTGAACGAAACTGAATCTATAACCGCAACCATGCGCAGGATTGCCGGGTTGCCAGATTACCGTAATCCAGCGGATGTTATTGCGGCTGTTTCGGGACTGACTCAGCCGAGTGTTGATGTTGATCCAACACAGTTAATTAACAGTTTTCAGGATATTGCTGCATTTGAAACTTTAAAAAAGGAATCAGATGATATTCTCAAAAAATTCAATAACAGTCTTGGTCCGGAAACACCCAATCAAAAAACTCTAGATGCGCTTATCGCGTTTCCTGAATACTTCAATAACTCTGATCTTGCACAACGCTATGGCACGTTTAGTTATGGTGAACCCACCTTTGTGCCGGAAACCATTGCCCAGGTTCGAGATTTTCTGACCACCATTGATAATGCGGTGAAGGCGGACTTAAAGTTAGCCACAACGACAAAAGATGAGTTATTAAAAGCATTTGAAACCAATACAAAAGGGTATGCCGATGCCTTATCCAATCAAATCGATATCCTAGGGCAATCCCGCGAAGAAATTGTGCGCTGGTACGAAGCACAAAAGCAATTGGCCGCCACGCTTCAACAGTCCAGCCTGAATATCAGCAATGTATTAACCGATTTGCGTCGATCGCAATTGACGACGCCGGAGCGAACATCTGATCGCCTGTCTGAATTTCGTTCCATCGCGGCTAAAGCCCTGTCCTCCGACGGTTATGAATTGGCGAGTTCTGCTAATTTGTTAACTCAGTTGGTCGATCCTTTACTGGCCGATGCACGCGCCTCTTTCGCATCAGGCAGTGGTTATCAAACCATCTACAATGAAATAATTGGCACGCTCGGTGATGTCCAGGATCGGGTTGACGAGCTCACCCCACAAGGGTTCGAAGAAGCGTCACTGACAGTGCTGACAACAATCGATGCATCCGTAAAGGGATTATCTGAAGATCTGAAAGCCATTCTCGAAGCCATTGAAACCACGTCCGCAGGTGTGGATGATGTGACTAAAAATCAACTTGAAGACATTGCAAAGCGGCTTGGCGGCGATATTAACATCACTGTGGTCACGCCTGATGGCCAGCAGATCACGGAACAAACCATTGATACCCTCGAAGCGCGATCACAAAACGGTGAAGTGTTCCAGATTAATGTGGCGAGTGCTTCCTGATGGCGTTGACGTTTAACGATTACATGAACCAGCCGGTGGCTGAACGCATTGTGTTAGTGGAAATCAGCAAAGGTGCCAGCAATTATTATTTTTCAGATAAACCGTATGTGACTGAATCCGGTGATGCGCTGAGCAATGTGTTGTTTGATGCCATTATTGCGCCCAATGGTTTGCCGAGGTTGAAATGGTCGGTGCCGGATTTTGTGCATGGTCGCGCTGCTAAAAATTACGGCACATTAAAACTCAGTAGTTTTATTGTTTCTGACGGTACTGATTTACGCAGCCTTGACTTGCACGGTGCGACAATTGAAATTCGTTTGGCTGCTCCTCGAAAACTTTATCCGTATTCTGATGCTATTGTTTTGTTCGCAGGTGAAATTACTGATGTTAGCGGCAACGCCAATTTGTTGAGTTATGTGGCATCTGAACAGCAATCAAATACAGATGGTTTTAAACTACCCATCAATCGATTTGATAAAGACCTTGAAGCCGCCAGCTTTCCCCCAGAAAATGATGGTCGTTTCAAACCGTTGGCATTCGGTTATACGCGGAATATTAGCGCATTTGTGGTTGATAGTGATACACGCGTGTATCAGGTACATGATATTGCCGAGTTTGCACTGAATGATATTACCGCTGTTTATGATAACGGTGTACCGGTAACGTTTACCAAAAATCTGGCAGGCGGTGAGTTCACTTTGACCAACCCACCAGCTGGGCAGGTAACGGCGGATGTAACCGGCGCAGAACACCCCGGTGGTTATTTAGTGGCAACGTCGGAATCAATTTTAGGCTTGTTGCTTGAAACCTATATTGGTTTGCCCACAGGTCAGCAGTCTATTGATATTAATGATACGGGTTTTAACGTTAGTATTGGTTTCTATTTAACCGATACGGTGGATTTAAAGACCTTATTCACAAATATTTGTCGCGCAAAAATTGCCTGGTGGTCATATGACAGAAACGGTGATTTCAGGGCATTAAACTATTCAGCACCTGATGTGACAGCTATTCAAACTTATTTTGAGCAGGAAATATTCAGCATCAAATGGTCAGAAGATAACTTGCGGATCTGGCGAGTTGTTATTTCTCACAATCGTAACTACACGATTTTATCCAATCCAGCAGCATCACTCAGCGTTGGTGAACAGGAAAAGTTTCGCAAAGAATCAAGCCAGGCCGTTTACGAAGACGCGACCATTAAAAGTAATTATCCGGATGCGGTTGAACTGGTATTGGATACGTATTTTGATGCAATTCCCTATTTATCATTCAGTAATTTATCAACAAAAATATTCGAGTTGTGGGGCGTCAGGCGCATAAAAGTAACCGTTGAAGTACCTTTGAAACTCCCCTTAATTGAATTGGGTAACACCATCGCGCTGGAACATTCAGACAGTTTTTTTAACGGCAACTGGGTTGTTTTAGATATTACTGACAACATTGGTGGCAAAGTACCCACGCAAACCCTGGAGCTGTGGCGATGAGCGATAATATGCTGGTGTTGTTTGATAACCTGCTGGATGCGGCTGTTAGCCTAGTGACATCGGATGCCGCAGCCAATTTACCCATTAGTAATTTGCAACATGCGCAACGTTCGGTGATTTGGCGCAGTAACAGCAATGGCAGTGTAACCATTGATATGCAACTGGATGGCAGTTTTTACAGCCACCTTGCCCTGGTAGACCACAACTTGTCAGTGACCGGTACGGTACAGGTTCAGGGCTGGAGCGATGCCATTAACGGGGCATCACTGGTGTTTGATGTGAGTATGGGTGCGTATGATTATGCATCCAGTTTTGGTTCAGGCTTGTATGGCGCCGGTGGCTATGGTGGCCCCATGGCTGAGCAATTTTTGTCGCCGGTTTTGGTAATCCCCACTGGAAACATTCAAACAGCGCCTTACGTGCGCATCACCCTAGCTGATGCCGCAATGCCTTATTATCAAATAGGCCGTATATTCATTGGTAACGCCTGGCAGCCTTTGCATAACATGAGTTTTGGCTGGTCGGTAACACCCGTGGACAATACTGATTGGCAGGAGTCAGCCAGCAAACAGGATTACGGCAATATTAACCTTTCACATTTGGAAGTCAGCATTCCACTGGATTGGGTGGATGATGCGGTGCGTGACACATTGTGGATGCAGTTGTTAAAAGTCGGGTTTCATCGATCCTGCATTTTGCAGCTGCGGCCTGGCAGCGGTGCTCAGCGCCTTTACTTGAGTCTGTATGGTAAATTCAAAAGCCGCAAAATGACGCCCGACCGCCCAGGTAATAGTCCGTTTAAAATTGATTTTCGAGAGGATTTATAATGGCTTTCGATCCAGAAACTGTTGAGTATTATACGGAAAATCTCGATTTGCCCGTCGCCAAGGCTGGTGCGTATAACTGGCATGAAGTTATATCTGCTGTGTTTGATGACATCGATTCATTATTAGGCTTTTCTGCTCAGCTCAATGCAGATGAAACAGTTACAGGCAGCTGGTATTTTGATAATTACAAGCTCAGGTTTGGTCAACTTGCGCCAAATAAACCTTGGTACGATGGAGGTGCCAGTTCTGTTTTTGAGATAGGGCAAAGTGGTTTTGTATCTGCAGATTCAGCTCTTTATTTAATGAATAATCTTTATGTAGACGAAGCAACTTTGAGTGCTGCTTACACAAAGACAGGGGCAGGATCTTATATACAATTGGCCGGTGGAGCTCTTAATTATTATGTTGCTACTAGCGGAGCTGAAGATGCTACAGCAAACCTTGCATTAGCGCTTAAAGTTTTTAACGATGGTGGTTTAGTAGTGGGAGCGGCAGGCGGTTCAAGTAAAGGCTTGGGTACTGTAAATGCTGTTGCAGTGTATGATGATAATACATTATTGACAGATTACGTCTTTGATTTGTACATAGATGGAGCTATTAAAGAAGAAGATTTAAAACAGGGAAAATCTTTATTAGATCAAAAAGAGATATTGAATTTAGATAAGTATATTGAACGATGGTCAAATGAAAAGAGTCTGCCGAGCATGCCAAGCAGGGAAGAATTCAAAAAGAATGGCCTCAGCGTAGGCGAATTGGCCCAGAGATTGTGGGAAACAGTTGAGTTGCAAGCCATACACATAAGCCTGTTAAACGAAAGAATTAAAAAGCTGGAAGCCAAACAATAAGTAAGTTAGCTATTAAGCTGTTGATGATCAGGATTTGCGCTATGAAAATAAGGTGTATTATATTTTTGGCTATTGTGTGCTGTTTTACTATAAATGCTCACGCAGACAAAAGATATGTATTAAATGCAACCGCTTTATCTTTGCTGAGTGTCGATTGGCTGCAGACGCGATATATTGCACAAAAAGATAACGGACTGTATGAAGGTAATATTTTGTTGGGGAGAAACCCTAGCAAAAGCGCTATTGATACTTATTTTCTCTTAAGCTCCATCATTGTTGTGGAAACATCGTATTTGCTGCCGCGTAGATGGGGCGAGCGGTTTTTAAAATCTGTAATTGCAATCCAAGCTAGTTATGTTGCTCACAATTACAGCATTGGTATTAGAGTTAGGCTTTAATCATCTATTATTTTCTAACCCTTGACAGTTTCGTTGATTATTAAAGGCCAAGTAAAACGGGATCGAAAGCTTTTTAAAATGATTTGGTAGTGATTTTGAACTGACTTTAATTGGTTGTCGCAAAATGACCGTTAATCCGGGTAATTAGCTTGTCTCAAAATGACCGTCAATTTGTCGCAAAATGATCGTCAGGCTACATTCTTCCCAAGAATTGAGGTAAAAGAAAAAAAAGAAGTAATAACAAAAATTCCGGAGCAATTGCACCCGCCACCTGCTGCAAAGGTTTTAATTGAGAGTCGGATTCTGTACTTAGCTCGATGTTGAGGCTGGTATAACCATTTGTTGTTAGTACCAGACTACCATCACCATCTTGAGCACCGGTTGAAGCCTGAACATTAATAAACTGATCCTGATACCAATTTGAACTATCGAACCTCAGTGAAGACTCTCCGTCAATGACAAATGCATCACTTGAATTGATTAATGCGTTGACCTCAACAACATTTTGCGGATCAGCAGACAACCTGATGCCAATTCGTGCAGCTCCACCTTGGCGAATTTCTAAACGATTAATATTAGCAACCAGTCTGGGCGTTAATAATGATATGACTGAGTTTGATGCATTGGTTAGATTAATTAACCCAACCCTTGAGCCGGTCACGCGCCCGTTAACCTGCCCTTGCAGATTTTCACCCCAACCATAAATACTGCCTTTTTCACTCACCGCGATTGTAAAATTATCACCTGCAGCAATATCAACAATACCAGTCAAAAGTTGAGATTCAGCACCCGAGTTTGCTGATCCATTCAATACCGGACCGGGATACAACCGGTTACCTTCATCACCAGTACCCAACTGCCCATTAACGTTACTACCCCAGGCCATTAATGTTCCATCATCTAACAAAGCCACACTATGATTGGCGCCAGCGACAACTTTAACCACATTACCTAATGGCTCACCATCTGGCATAACGACTGGCGAAGCTTCGTTAAGATTTTGTAAATCCCCCTGACCTAACTGACCTCTTTCATTATTTCCCCAGGCATATACACTACCATTTTCGTGTACTGCGAGCACATGCTTGGCGCCGGCAGCATGACTCACCGCGCCGACAACGACATTCACAACAACTGGAAATGCTTGTGAGTCAAAGCTACCATTACCCAGCTGACCACTTTCATTTGCACCCCAAGACATTAAAATTTTACTTTGAAGCAAGGCAACAACAAACTCCTTACCTGCTTCAACAGCAATTACTTCACTTATACCTTCCACTTCCAGCGCTGCGGTACTCGACCCAATGGTGTTATTAGCAAGCTGACCTTTTGTGTTACGCCCCCAAACTAGCACGACACCGTCATCACGAACAGCTGTACTATGAAAGCCACCAGCACTAACGTCAACTATGGAAGCGAGTTCAGCTTGGTTTTCATAACGCACAACCATGGGATTGCTAATATTATTTATGTCACTGGCAACACCCAGCTGACCATGTAAATTACTACCAAACGCCTGAACTGATCCATTCTTAAAAAGTATCAACGAATGATCGTCGCCACCTGCCGCATCTGCAATATTAAGTAACAATTGATTTTGTAAATTTTCTATTCCATCTACGACACGAATATTTGAGCTTAAACCACCGAGCTGGCTGTCACGATTTTCACCCCAGCTTATGGCTGTGCCACCTGGTCCGATTGCAAAACTATGCGTTGCACCGGAAAAAACCCGTAATATTGTATCCTCTGCTTCTGGTGGTTGTGTTATCGGCGGTTGATTTTGTGACTCACAATCTGCGGTAACAAAACTTTGTGACTCACCTGTAGACAGGCCGTTTTCGTTTCTAGCCAATATTCGAAAATAATATAATGTCGCGCATTCAAGTGCAGATAATGTTTCCTGAACAATCTGACCAGTAAACCCACCAACAATTGTTGCGGTTGAAGATTGCGATTCAAATGCTAATGTTTTTCCGTATTCAAAATAAATCTCAGTGGGTGATTCATTAGGAAACACATTTGCTCGAATGATTGCCCCATCGGAAGTAATTTCACTTACATCCTGGGTTATAGCAGTCGGTGGTAATGAGCAAGGCATGGTTGCACTTTGTTTTGCTTCGCTACTCGCTTGCCCCAATGTATTGCTGGCAACAACATTAAAATAATAGACTGTGCCACAATCTAGGTTTTTGATTGTGGCAGTAACTGAACCATAGTTTAGGAAATAACTTTCTGTTTTTTGCAACAATGCATCGCGTGCTTCACCGTATTGAAAATAAACTTCTGTTTCAAGCCCCTGGGTATCAACCGCTGCTGTCACAGTAATCAGATCTGTTCCCTGCGATACCAGGCTTGAAGATAAAATTTTTAAGGACTGACAATCCAACGTAGTAAATGTCAGGTCTTCGCTTTGCAGAGATGATTCCAGGCCTGTATCTTTTTCCACAAAATCGGCAATCATTTGATAGTGATATTGTGTTGCACAAGTCAGGTTAAACAAATCCTGTGACATCACTCGGCGACTGGTAAGTTTTGCATTAATTAAGCGGGAATCACTGAGTAGACCGTAAGCGGTGGTTTCACCATATTTAAAGTAATAAGATACAGATTGGTATTCTTTATCGAGATCAATTGCGCCACTAATTCGTGCGGCATTTTCATTGATGTTTTCCGCAGGTAATAATTCTAAGGCCGCTAGACTATTAATACAGGGATTAGTGCTAAATTCATAAATGGAACTGGCAGTTTCAACACCATCTGCATTAACTTTTGCAGCATAAAAATAATTGCTACCGCACTGCAAACCGGACACAAAAACAGATACCAAGGTATCCGACGATGATGCATTTAACACACGGCTGGCCGTGGAATTACCAAGATCATCAAAAGCCGGGCCATAAACAAAATGCACGGTGCCCGCTTGCACTACCGGACCAACCAGCACACGTAAAGTTGCCGCAGTCTGCCCAACGCCCGAAGGCTGAGATTCAGTTATTTCTACCGCTGAAATGGCAGTCATCCAAAGCAAGGTAAATAACCAGGCGAGCGCTGATAAACGCATGCTTGCAGCAGCACGCGCAACGCCTTTCCTGCAGATTTTTAACACTTAATTTCCCCACACGGAATAGTTTATTTGGTGTATAGCGAATTTAGCAAACGGTCGCTTAGTGGTTTTTATATTTATGCGACAGCAAGCAATATAGCCGTATATTTGCACAACATATCATCTCAAAAAAACCTGCCAGAAACGATACTGATTTATAAAAAACTCACTGTTATACATATTATTAGTGTGTTTAAATCTTCTTCAGTTCAGAGGGAATATATCGGATAGCGATGTCAGATAATTGCTCGATTCCCGTTGGTTTAACCGGTGATTTTTTTGGCTGCTGCCAAAGCGCATTTAATGCATCTCGAATATTGCCCGAAAAAAACTGATCGCGAGTAATTTCCTGAATTATTCCATTTTCTTGCCACCAGTTAACCAGAAACAATTCCTCTGCCCAATCACCACGCAATACATATAATGCAGGAATATTATTACATACTGCTTCCGTTACGGTGCCATAACCAGGCTTGGTGATAACAGCATCACAACTGGCGAGCACATCATTAAATGCCCATGACAATTCGGTGATACGCGTAACATCATCACGTTTAGTTTGGTAGTCCCAACTTGTAATCCAATGCACAGCTTCATGAACTGGCCATGAATCTACAGGCACAGGTGTTTCCACGCCACCCGGTGTAATCAAAACCAGCTTTTTTTCCTGCGTTACGCCCAACTGTCGTTTTAATAGTTTCTGTTGATTGTTGCCAATTTTAGCCACCGGCCCGACGCGAATAATATTATCCAGGCCCTTCATTTCCATTGATGGTGTCGGGCAAACAAATTCATTAGCTGAATTATAAGCATCACGCATTTGCGTTAAATACCTTGATGCATCTGACAAATCCTTGGAAAAATATTCCTGAAAAATATCGGCCCAGTTTAACGAGCAGTAAGCAATACAAGGAATACTGGCTTGCCTCGCTGCAGCGACAGTCAGATAGGGAATATTGGCGATAATCAAATCTGCTTTATGTGCTTTTAACAACTCAGCTTCATTTTGAATTTTTTCTGACCAGTTTTCATGGAACCGTTGATAGGCTTTTGCACTTGCCTGAAGATCAACATCTAACGACGAGTGCATTACCATGCCAAAATCACTCACTTCCGGAATAATATGAACATCCCCATCGATTCGGGCGTGGATCAACTCAGCTGGCAGCGTGGTACGAATACTCAGCTTCACATCGACATTTTCTCGAATGTGATTAAGCACGGGGGCAGTCATGGCAAAATGACCAAACCCATGAGCGGAAACACAAGCTAATAAATGAAACGACATACGCTACTCACTGTCCAGTAATTCTGCCCATTGATTTTCAAGCGGTACTATGAAATTCATAATCAATTCATCAAACTCGGATAAGGCAGAATGATACTGATCAACTTCATCGCCCTGATTGATATGTACACTCACCGTTTTTAATGCCGTTAAGCTATCACGCAATTTAACACTGGCGCCCAGCGCGCTTTTTAGTTGCTGACGCGGCTGGTCTATCCAATCTTTCGAGGCAATGAAAGAACGAAAACTCTCCCCCACCTCCAATACACGCTTCCTCGCTCGAGGTAATGCACCAATTTTTGTTGATGCCACATCCAGCCACATTACAACCTCAAGCAAAGACGACCAACGCTGTTTAATTGTTTCGATTTGCTTTTCGTCAAGTTCAAATGCACTTTTAACGTTTTCTGGATTAATACTCATTCCTACTCATCCACATATATTGCTGAATGCCAGTATATCAAATCTCAGAATGTTACAGGGTCTTCTGGTGAATTAATCGAAAGGAAATTAGGGAGCCTCTGATTAAGCCATCTAACGAGCGCAAGCGTTGTTAAAAACAATCTCAAAATGCTCATTTACTGCGTGTAAACTCCGCTTTTTCGTTTGTTTTCGCCTAGCTCTCATCTCGTTATCCAACTTAATCAGAGGCTCCTTAGGATTGTTGAAGATGTTTAATCGCGTTCGAATTATTTTCTATTAATGTATTAAGGTCGTCTTGTGTTATCAGAAACTCATCATTGGCGACTTTACTTTCCATCACCTCACAGCTTTTAGCCACACGCAAGGCCCCGATATTGGCACTACTGCCCTTTAAACCATGCAAAATTGCCGCAGCTTTAGTGGAATCTTTTTCCTGAATACATTTTTCCAAGTCACCCAAGCGATGATCTGCGCTGCGCACATAAGCTTCAACCAGCCCTTTATAGCCAACACCTAACATATCTTTAAGTACTTTTACTTTGTTTAGATCAATATCAGCAATATTCGTACTTAATTCCTCAACAGAAGTTTGTGCAGTGTTCGTTTCGTCTACTGACGATGATTTAACCCCTGTTTTTTCATCATTGTTAGCATTGTTTGTGCGCCATTTTTCAACAATATTCAGCAAACTCTCGGGGTCAAATGGCTTTGCCAAATAATCATCCATACCCACACCAAAACATCTCTTTTTATCTTCCTGCAATGCATTAGCAGTTAACGCTATAATTGGCACTCTATCAAGTGCATTTTCCAGTTCCCATTGACGAATTTTTTTTGTTGCCTCAAAACCGTCCAGCACAGGCATTTGACAATCCATCAATATCAAATCATAAAGTGGATTCACCTGATAAGCATTCAAACCTTCCAGCCCATTTTCCGCCACATCGATATTCGCACACATGGTGCGTAACATTTCCTGAGCGACAATTTGATTAATTTCATTATCTTCCACCAGGAGAATATTCATGCCGCGTAACTCATCAGTCGCACAAGCAACCGACATCTCATTTTTAGATTCCGAAAAATGATTTGAAACTGGCTCGCTTTGATCAACAATCTCTCGACCAACCAGTTGACTCAGATTTTCATATAACAAACTCATTCTCAAAGGTTTATGCATTATCAAATCAAGACAAGCTTGTGCATCACCAATATCATCACCTCCCATTGAGGTTAGTAATACAAGATTTAGATTGTCGAATATTTTATTATTTCTAATTACACTTGCCAGCTGCAAACCATCCATCTCAGGCATTTGCATATCAAGCAGAGCAACATCATAGTAGTCGGGCTGATCCTCCATGTATTTAAGCTTTGCCAGCGCATTTACAGCAGAATCTACCGCTTCTACTTTAGCACCCCACATTTCCAGATATTCTGTTAGAATGATCCGTGTCGTAGCGTTGTCTTCCACCACTAGAATCCGCAAATTTCCTGGCAATTCAGCGCGTGGTAAATGATCTGAAACGTAAGGCAGATCCAGCTCTATAAAGAATGTTGAACCATCACCAAGAGCGCTTTCCACACCGATTTGACCACCCATAATCTCAACTATTTTTCTTGATATAGAAAGCCCCAATCCCGTACCACCATATTTACGAGTGGTAGAACCATCTGCCTGAGAAAAAGAATCGAATAATTTTTCCTGCGCTTCCGGACTAATACCTATGCCGGTATCTTGAACTTCAATTCGTAACTTAACTGCCTGGCCTTCACTAAATGAATCGGTTTCGCTTAGATTAATCACGCGTAAAATCACTTCGCCAACGTGTGTAAATTTTATTGCGTTGCTCAGCAAATTGGTTAACACTTGACGAAGTCGTGTAGGATCTCCTCGAAAGTGGCTCGGTAAAGTCTTATCGATTGCACTAATTAATTCAAGACTGCTTCCTCTTGCGGGTTGCTGCATTAAACAGGAAATGTCTTCAATTAATTTTGGCAAGTCGAACTCAATGTTTTCCAACTCCAAACGACCGGCTTCAATTTTTGATAAATCCAGAATATCATTGATAATCGTCAACAATGACTCTGCAGAGCTATTGGCCACACTGATGTATTCTTGCTGTTTGGCTGTTAACTCTGTAGATGTTAACAGGTGGATCATACCGAGAATACCATTCATAGGTGTTCGAATTTCATGACTCATATTCGCCAGAAATTCAGATTTTGCACGTGCGCCATCTTCAGCTTCTTTTCGCGCGTCCAGTAAAAACTGTTCGTAAATGATACGTTTAGTAATGTCTACCAATGTACCAACAACACGTGTTGGAACACCGTCAGCATCTCTGTGTGTTATGCCACCTTCAGCTTTAACCCATAGCCAATCACTATTTTTACAACGCAAACGATGCTTGGATACAAATTTTTTGGCATCACCTTTAAGATGCCTCATGAATACTTCCATTGTATCTTTTAAATCATCCGGATGAATTAATGTTTGCCAGGATGAAATTGTCGGTGGGAACTCAGCTTTATTGTATCCCAACATTTTTTGCCATTGAGTACTGAAATAAGTATAGCCTGTATCTACATTCCAATCCCAAAGACCTGTGTTAGTGTTCTCTAACCCAAGACGTAAACGCTCCTGGCTGATTTTCAGCATTTCTTCAGATTTTTGTCTTTCAGACAAATCATGCAATGCAAGCAGATATACCCACTGCTGATGATATTCCACGATCTTGATAGTCACTTCTGTTGACAGCTCAGTTTCATCTGATGTTACGCAAGGAAGCTGAAACGGCTCACTACCTTGCTCAATTACAGCGCTATCACTACCCGACAATAATGATAACAATAACTTAAAATTGCTGTCTTGCTTGGAGAAAAATTCAATAACTGGTGTTTTTAAAATGTCCTTACGCGAACGTTGTAATACACGTACAGCCTGAGGATTGCATTCAATAATTTTAATATTTTTATCGATAAGCAATTGCGCATCAACAGAATGCTCAAATAACGCTTGGAATTTTTCCTGACTTTCATGAAACGACTGGCGCAGTATTTCAAACTGGGTAATCAGTTCACCAATCTTCTCATTGCTTTCTGACTCCACTGGAGAATCAAAATGACCGCTGTTCATGTTCTTCGCAGCGAGTAGCAGACTTTCGATGGGTTTGAAGATCACACGTTCTTGCCACTTCCAGGTAACGAATATAATGATGCCGAGTATCAAGTAAATGAGTAATTCAATTTTAAATGCCTTGCTTTCAATTTTTTGTAGCGTAGGGTTTAAATCAAAATAGGCATTAATTTCACCCAGATAAATATCGTTTTTTACAATTGCATGCCGAACTTGAGAATATGTGGGAAGTATTTTTTTTAGTGAGTCCTTAGGAAACAAGAGCAAACCATCAGCGGTTTTTATAGTGATCTTTTTCCAATGATCATCTTTTTCTTTTAAGTGATAGACTAATTCTTCAATCTCATTCTCATCTTCACGAGCGACCGAATTAGCAATTGATTCGCTAAGGAGCTGAATTTTAATATTAAAAATATCGACTAACTCATTCTCTCGCTCCTGAAAATACGCGGGTAATATCAAGATGTGCGAAATCCCCAGCAAAAAAGCTGAAATCACTAATAAAGGCAACAAGAGTTTGAGTCGCAAATTCATTTATTCGTTAAAAAATATTTGACCTGTAATTAAACAAATTTATTTATCCAATAATCTTCCCTGCGTTGATGTCATCCCTTTTAATTGGTCAGTGCGTTACAGGGGGTATACCTTATATCCTTTATTTTTATCGACATTGGGTATCAAAACCTGAGCATTAAGCAAATCAATTTTATATCGTCATCGGGTTTGTGTCCGCAGCAAGCTACGGAGAATTAAGATTAATAATGCTCGAAAGTAAATATGAATTTGTATATTCTAAATTTACCCAGAATCAGGTTTTTGGTAGTAGAAAGTGCGAATGAAAGTGAGTATTCGGCAAGTGTAAATAATTCGGAAATGGCGAGATTAGAAAAATGCCAGTTTAGCTATCAGGTGTATTTTTGATGAACACCTTCTGTGAACCATAAAAAGCTTTTTATGCCTATGATTATATTAACTTTTCACAAGGAAAACTTCAGCTGCTGATCAAGTGTACTCAGCCTTTCAGGTGTACCAATATCCAACCACTGGCCCCGATAATGCTCAGCACTGACTTTAGCTTCAGCAATGGCCGAGCGAAGCAACGGCGCTAAGGGGAATTTTCCGGGCTGACAGTCCTTAAACAAGGCCGGGTGATAAACAGCAATTCCACTATAGGTGAGCTTTACGTCTCCATTTTCTAACAAACGACCATCAGAGTAATAAAAATCCCCATTTGGATTGTGTTCAGGGTTGTTGATCATAACTAAATGCGCCAAACCTTGAATTTCTTTTGGTATTGCAGAAAAGTCATAGTCGGTCCACACATCACCGTTAACAATAACAAAAGGCGCATCACCCAATAACGATAGTGCCTGATATATGCCGCCACCGGTTTCAAGTGCTTGCTTTTCGGGGGAATAAGTAATCTGCACGCCATAACGACTGCCATCCCCCAGAAAATCTTCAATTTGCTGACCACGATAAGCATGGTTGATAACCAACTCATTAATACCTGCCTTATTAGCCAAGGCTTCAATATGGTATTCAATCAAAGCTTTGCCACCAGCTTTAAGCAAAGGTTTTGGGCAGGTATCAGTTAATGGCCGCATACGCTCACCCCGACCTGCGGCTAATATCATTGCTTTCATATCAGGACTTTGCCGCTAGAGCAGGCATTATTTTCTGCTCGATAAATTCATTAAACGAGTTTAAATTCGGGTATTTTGCCGAGACAGTATGCACATAATTTAGCGTTCGAGGAATATCGTTTAGATAACCCGATTTTCCATCGCGATAATTCAAGCGAGCAAATATACCAATCGCTTTCATATGCCGCTGTACACCCATCCAATCAAACCAGTGCATAAACGTTTCAAAACTCAGGTCTTCACAAAACTGTTTTTGTTGTAATTGCTGCAAATAAGCGGCGACCCAGCTTTCCACTCTTTCCAGCGGCCAATCGATATAACAATCACGCAATAATGAGACTAAATCATAGGTCACCGGACCATTTACCGCATCCTGAAAATCAATAACACCTGGATTATTATGCTCAGTAAACATTAAATTTCGGGAATGATAATCTCGGTGCACCCACACTTTCGGTTGCGCCAAAGCCAGTTCAGCCATTTGCGCTTGAGTTTGGGTCAGCATTTTTTTATCTGAATCAGTCAAACTTAATTGCAAATGCTCGCCTAAAAACCATTCATCAAATAAAAACATTTCCCGGTTTAAAAGCGCCAGATCATATTCAGGCAAAGTCACGTTTTGTGGCTTTTCATTGGTTTGTAAATTCAATAAGACTTGCATAGCGTCAGCGTAAAGCTGATCGGCATTTTCATCGTTTAACTCGTCGAGATAACAACGACTACCAAAGTCAGTAATCACCAGAAAGCCGTGGGTTAAATCCTGAGCATAAATTTCAGGCACACTCACACCCAGATGATGGAATGCCGTTGCCACTTTAACAAAAGGTTTGCAATCCTCCTTTTCTGGCGGTGCATCCATGGCAATCCAGCTTTTATCTGCCGTTTTCACCCGAAAATAACGCCGAAAACTTGCATCTGCAGAAGCTACGGTAATTTCCAGGTTTTTATCTTCCAGTGCATATTCCAACCAGTCGCTGAGCTGAACCAAGCGTTTATCCGTCACACAAACCTCTCATTTGTTCATTCTTTAGACATATTTTGAAACGTACCTATTTATACTGCAGACACAGGCTTTGGATTTGATCTTGTTATACCTTAAAATACCGCGCAATAATTAATTCAGGTTTCCCAAACTCAATGTACGCTCGCTTTGCGTTAACTATCATCAGCTACGTGTTTTTTGCCTCTTCCGTGCATGGCGCAAATACGCATGACCAACATTGCCAGCTAGTGCCTGATCGCTCAAACATTCAGATTATCCCGGAAGGTGACACGCGAGTGCATATCCTGGGAGACAATTTCCGTGCCGAACAATTCAATGAATTTAGCGTGCAAGGAAACGTCAATGTACGCACTGGTATACATTCCATTGAAGCTGAGCAGGCGCAATATAATCGCAATGAAAACCAAATAAAAGCCCAAGGGCAAATTCGTTACCGGGAAAACAATGTTGATATTAATGGTCAATCACTGACTCTGGATTTAGTAAACAAAAACGGTACCGCAGAACAAACCCAATATAAGTTGATAAAAGAAAACGCACGAGGTGAAGCGGGTAAAATTAATTTTCGTGAAAACCACATAGAGTTGCATGATGCCAGTTACACCACCTGCCCGGATGGTGAAAACCAATGGCGATTGAAGGCGAAGTCCATTGTTTTAAAGCAGGCGGAAAATGAAGGTATTGCCCGTCACACCCGGTTGGAGATCATGAGTGTACCGATATTATATTTGCCCTATATCAGTTTTCCTCTGGCGGGACGCAAAACAGGTTTTTTGCCACCCAGCCCGGCATATTCCAGCAGTGATGGTTTTGAACTCAGCCTGCCTTATTATTTAAACCTGGCCCCCAACTACGACCTTAGCTTGACGCCGCGGTATATTGAAACTCGTGGCATATTGATGGGATCTGAATTCCGCTACTTACAGCCCAAACACAGTGGCGAGTTCGGCATTGAATATTTACCTGATGACCGCCGCGCAGAACGCGATCGCTTATACGGAACGGTTAATCTACGCGCCAGAGCGTTTGAAAACACCAACTTTGCCCTGAATTACGCGCATATCAGCGACCAGGAATACTTTCATGACTTAAGCACCTCACTCAATTCGGTAAACACCACACAATTGAGCAGAAATATCACCATGACAACATCTGGCGAACGATGGCGATTTAACGGTTTGTTACAGGACTATCAAATACTGGGGGATGGTCCCGAGCCGTATCGGCGCCTACCGCAGCTTGACTTTGGTTATCAGCAACAGCTTATTGGACTTTCTGGCGCATTCCAAAGCCAATATACCTATTTCCGCAAAAATGATCAGGACAAAGTACAACGCCTGCTATTACAGCCCAGCATTTCTGCACCAATCCAAGATATTGCCGGTTATTTTGAGCCTTCATTGTCTCTGCATTACGCCGATTATCGTCAGGAAAGCGCCAATAACCAACAGGATTTTTATAACTGGTTATTTAAATCCGAAGCAGGCGTATTTCTGGAGCGTGATGCTTTTCAAGGCATACAAACGCTTGAGCCCCGTTTAGCTTACATTTACGTACCGTACAAAGATCAATCGGATTTGCCGCGTATTGATAGTGGTGTGAAGAGTCTTAATATCGAGCAACTTTTTGCCAGTAATCGCTACAGTGGAGGTGATCGCGTAGGTGACGATAATCGTGTCACGTTTTCTCTCACCAGCCGTTTATTAAGCGCCAGTGGCAATGAACACTGGTCAATTCAATATGCCCATGCACGTTTTCTTGCTGACCATAAAATCAACTTACCCGGCGAAAGAACAATGGAATCGGGTGATTCCATTAACGCGCTGAGCCTGAAATCTCAGATTACGACTTACCTGTCTGGAAACGCCCAGCTTTACACCTATTCCATTGATAATAATAAACCGAATAAATCCAGTGTTGGCCTGAAATATCAAAAAAATAATCAAAACCTTGAAATAGATTATCGTTTTCGTGACGGCAGCGTGGAACAAGCCTCAGGTCTTGGCATCATAAACCTTAATCCACAATGGCGGCTGGCCGGGCGCTGGTTATATTCCCTGAAGCACCAGCAAACACAGGAAGCCTTGTTAGGTTTAGAGTATAATACCTGCTGCTGGAGCCTGCGATTTGCCACCCGAAGGTATTTCACAAGCGCCGACGAGGAAATGAAAACCTCCTTCGGCCTGCAAATTGAATTAAAAGGGCTGGCCCGGATTGGCAGCAGTGTAGATAAAGAATTTTCCGATGAAGTATTTGGTAATCAATAGGTAAAAAGCGTGAAGCACATATTTATATTTCTTATCGTTATCTTGTTAATGAATGCACAAACAGCATTAGCCACTCAAACAAAACTCAATGGCATTGCTGCAATTGTTAATGACAATATCATCACCACGCTTGAGCTGGAGCATCAACTGGAGAATATTGAAAAACAGTTACGCGCTCAACGAACAGCAGTACCTCCATCAGACGTATTACGTCGTCAGGTACTGGAACGTGAAATCGTCAAACAAATTCAATTACAACTGGCCCGGGCCACCGGTATCCGGGTTGATGATAGCGAGTTAAATATCACACTGAATCGTATTGCCGAACAAAATCAGTTATCGCTACGACAATTTCATGACATGCTGGAAAGTGAAGGATTTAAATTTCAGGAGTTTCGGGAAAACATTCGAGACGACATGATTATGGCCCGCTTGCGACAACGCGAAGTTAATAACCGCATTACCATTTCCGACCAGGAAATAGAAAACTTTCAGGCAACCCAAGCCACTCAGGGAAATATTGACGATGAATACAATCTTTCTCACATTCTGGTATCAGTACCTGAAGCCGCTTCTGCAGAAAAAATTGCCGAAACTAGGCAACGTGCACAAAAAATTCTGGACAAACTCAACCAGGGAAATGATTTTCAACAAGTGGCAATCAGTGATTCTGACGGGCAAAAAGCCCTGGAAGGTGGCGCCCTGGGCTGGCGTAAAGCGGGCCAGCTGCCGACTATATTTTCCAGCCTTGTAACCAGCATGAAACCCGGTGAGCATAGCGAGCTAATACGCAGCCCCAGTGGATTTCATATTATTAAACTTAATGAAAAACGCTCGGGTGAAAAACATGTCATCGTGCAAACCAAAGCACGACACATATTAATGCAACCCAATGAACTTAATACCGAGCTGGATGTGATCAACCGTTTGCGACAATTACGTGAGCGTGTAATGGTTGCAGGTGATGACTTTGCAGAACTCGCCAAGTCTCACAGTGAAGATCGCGCAAACTCAGGCAAAGGTGGAGATTTAGGCTGGGTAAGCCCGGGCCAGATGGTGCCTCAATTTGAAAATGCCATGAACAGCCTGAACATATCTGAACTCAGCGAACCCATTCAAACACAATTTGGCTGGCATATTGTTCAGGTGCTTGATCGAAAAGAAGTGGACAACACCAAAGAGTTTTCAAAAAACAAGGCACGAGATTTCATTCGTCAACGTAAAACAGAAGAAATTACCGAAACCTGGTTACGCCAATTACGTGAAGAGGCGTTTGTCGAAGTAAAAGCCTCACGCTAAATGAATATTCCTCGTATTGTTATATCTGCCGGTGAGCCGGCAGGCATTGGGCCAGATATTACTTTACTCAGCGCCCAACAAAATGTTGATGCTGATGTTATTTGTATTGGCGATCCCGACTTATTTACCCAACGTGCCGAACAGTTGGGTATCGCGATTAATATTAAAACCTGCTCACTTGAAGATCAACGCGCAGTAACACCCGCAGGCACTTTGAAGATCTTGCCAGTTTCATTGCAAGACGGTTGCCGCGCCGGTGAACTCAACAGCAAAAATGGCCAATATGTCCTGAATGTGCTTGATACAGGCATTAACGCTTGCATGAACAAACAGGCAGACGCCTTGGTAACCGGCCCCATACAAAAAAGTGTACTCAACCACGTTGTTGATCACTTTTCCGGTCACACAGAATACCTTGCAGAAAAAACTGGTGCGATACTTCCCGTTATGATGCTGGCCACTGAAGGATTGCGTGTGGCATTGGTCACCACTCACATGGCATTAAGTAAGGTACCGGAATGCATAACCCGCCAATCGGTTAAACAAGTTCTGGATATTTTGCATCATGATTTAAAACATTTTTTTGGTATAAGTGATCCGCGAATCATTGTCGCAGGCCTCAATCCACATGCCGGTGAAGATGGGCATTTTGGGCACGAAGAAATCGAAATTATTTCTCCAGTGATCGAACATGCCAAGCGTGATGGTATGAACTTATTAGGCCCGTTACCAGCAGATACATTATTTACACCCAAGTATCTGGATCATGCTGATGCGGTTTTAGCCATGTACCACGATCAAGGATTGCCAGTGCTTAAATATAAAGGTTTTGGTAATGCGATTAACGTTACCCTGGGTTTACCTATCGTACGCACCTCAGTCGATCACGGCACTGCACTGGAGCTTGCTGGCACTGGCCGGGCTAGCGCCACGAGCATGTTACTCGCCATTAATACCGCGCTGGAAATTTGCGGAAGCAAACAATCATGAGCCATAAACCTCGTAAACGTTTCGGTCAGAATTTTTTACACGATACTGTAATCATTCAGCAAATTATTGGCGCAATATCACCAAAAATGGGAGATAGCTTTGTCGAAATTGGTCCCGGTAAAGGCGCATTAACATCACCATTACTGTCCGCCTTGGGTGAGATGGATGTTGTTGAACTTGATCGTGACCTGATCCCGATACTGGAAAGCACATTGGCCAGTGTAGGTAAGCTGCACATTCACAATGTCGATGCGTTAAAATTCGAATTTTCCCAACTGGCAAAAAATGAAAAATCCCTGCGCATTGTGGGCAACCTACCGTATAACATTTCCACACCACTGCTATTCCACCTGACCAGCTTCCTACCCTGGATTAAAGACATGCATTTCATGCTACAAAAAGAAGTGGTTGATCGTATGTCAGCACAGCCAGGTAACAAAAATTATGGTCGGTTGAGTGTGATGATGCAATATCACTGTCAGGTGGAAAAACTGTTTATTGTTAAACCCGGCGCTTTTTTTCCGCCACCCAAGGTTGATTCAGCCATAGTCCGGCTGATTCCTCATGCAGAAAATCCCTACCACATTAAAGATACAAAAGTTTTTGCAAACGTGGTTATGCAATGTTTTTCCCAGCGCCGAAAAACATTGCGCAATAATCTAAAAAATACATTGGATACAGACGAGATTGAGGAATTGGGAATAGACCCCGCTTGTCGCGCCGAAACCCTGGAAATTTCACAATTTGTTGAACTGGCAAACAGGGTGGCAGAGAAATAGCCCACCCTGCTTGTAAGGCACTTAGTCTTCTTTAACCGCTTCCACTTCGAACCACAGTTTCATGTTATCACCAATATTTGGATAACCGTATTTACTACCAAAGTCAGATCGTTTGATGTCCGCCATTGCTTCAAAACCACAGGTTTTCTTCTTATTCATGGGGTTTACACCACAACGAATACGATTAATCGACATATTCACCGGCTTGGTGACGCCCATCATGGTTAACTCGCCTTCTACTTTGGCTTTGTCTTTCCCAATAAATTTCACATTTTTGGATTCATAACGAATATTCGGATATTCCATGACATTGAGAAAGTCAGGTGATCGTAAATGATTATCTCTTTTTAAATGCCCTGTATTTACCGACACTGAGGCGATATCAATATCAACAAAACCGTTATTATTTTTCCTGTCCATAATAATTTTACCGGTGGTTTCATCAAAACGACCATACAAAGTAGAGAATCCCATGTGATCAATCGCAAAATGGGGATATGTATGACTTGGGTCAATCTTATAATATTCTGTTTCTGCTGATGCTACTGTCACAAAAAGCATCAGAAATAATGCAACTATTTTTCTCATTTAACGCCCTCCTCGTATAGTTAGAAACTGCTCCGTTGTGATGCTTTATTATTATTTGTTTTATAATCACATATACAATAGCTTAGGCGTAATCACAAGTCATTAGCAAGAGGCTAATTTAGTCTTGTGCTTACATATCAATCACTGATTATTATCTATTTGACAACTCAAATAGAGATATTTTGTGCCCACCATCAAAGTAGAAAAAAATCCTGACAGTGCAAAGCTTCAAGAATTAGATGTTTTTAATTGGCCTATTTGGGAAAAAGAAGCTTCTACGTTTCCCTAGACCTACGATAGCAGCGAAACTTGTTTTTTATTAGCTGGAGAAGTAACCGTTACGCCTGAAAATGGTGAAGCTGTTACATTTGGAAAAGGCGATATGGTTACTTTTCCTTCGAGCATATCATGCACATGGGCGATTAGCGAAGCGGTGAAAAAACACTATCGCTTTGATTGATGCAGCGTCGCCGAGCGCAAAAGCATCACATGCGAAGCAAACCAAAATGGCCTGTCTTTTTGGATGCCGTGCCCAAACTGTAAAGCGAGTATTGCTTTGTTTTTGAACATCTGCATTTCCGGCTCGAGACTTAGCCCAATTAGCATCGCCGAGGCTGAGGGTAACGGACCATCTGCTAACAAGGCTTCGGCACTTCCATAAGGAATTAGCAAGTTATTACTTTTCATCCAGCCTTGATCACTGAAAAAATTATCCCAGGCATACTGCGTAAGCGACCGCACCGTTTTAACTATTTTTGGGTTTTTTGATAGCAAATAGAATTCATATAACGCTTTAGCTGTATAAACATAATCTTCCAAACTCGCATTACCCGCTAGAACATCCTGGTGTCTTGAACGATATAAAACGCCATTACTATACATATCAAGCAGTAAAAAACCCGCCAGCTTCTGTGCCGATGTATAGTATTTTTGTTGTTTACTGATCTTGTATGCATCAATTAACGCTAATAAAGTCAGCGCATTCCAGGACACCAACAATTTTTCGTCACGCGGTAGCTTGCGTGATTTACGAACATGCAGAAATTTAGATTTGATCGCTTTTATTTTTGATTCAATTTTTCCTGGCGAAAGTTTTAGTTTCCTGGATAACATTTCAGCATTCATTGCCATCACAGGTAAATAACCTTCAGGTAAAATACCGTTATCACCCCAACCCCAGGCATGAGATACGATATCCTGCTCTTCCTGGTCCAGCATTTTTAGCCAGTCTTCTTTGCTCCATAAATAATAACCACCTTCCAAAGCATGTTCATCCACGGCAGAAAAACTACTGTAAAACGCGCCCTGTTTTGACTGCATATGAGTCAAAATAAAATCCACGGTCTGCTTGCCAATTTCAGTAAGTTTCCGATCAGAAAATATTTTACCAGCACGTAAATACAATGACGCAATTTGCGCATTGTCATACAACATTTTTTCGAAGTGTGGAATTTGCCAACCAGGATCCGTGGTATATCTAAAGAATCCACCTAAAAGCTGGTCATACAAACCTTGTGTAGCCATTTTAGTGAGCGTGAGATTAAGAAAATCTGCCAGCTGTTCATTTTTTGTTTGCTGGTAGATTTCTAATACAATATTTAAAATAGCCGGTAAAGGAAACTTAGCTTGATCGCCAAAACCTCCTTCAAATTCATCAGCCGCAGATAAAATTTCAGCAACAAAAGTGCGGCTGATTTGCTCAGTACTTTTTAAATCCAAAACAGATTTTTTTGGTTTAAAGCCATAATTCATCTCCAAAGCAGCATCTGCAGATATATCACGAATATATTGAGGATCGGTTTGCCATAAACCATTCACTTTTTTAAACCAGGAAAGAAACTGTTTTTGCGGCTGATAAATAGTTGCCATGAAAGGATAACCATCAGGCGTAAGAACCACATTCAACGGCCAACCTGCACGCCCGATAGTTTGTTCGGCAAAATGACTTAAACGAGAATCAAGCACAGGATGCAACTCCCGATCAATGACAACAGGAATGAAATGTTTATTAATATAAGCAGCTACATCATCATTTAGAAAGCTTTGCTCCTGCAAGACATGACACCAGTAACAGGAATAATAACCAATGGTGAGATAAACCGGCTTGTTTTGTTTTTTTGCTTGCTCAAAAACCTGCCCACCCCATTGCTGCCATTGAACTTTATCAATCGCATGCATGGCAAGGTATGGTGAACCCGAGCTTTTAAATACTTGCCGATTGGCTGTGCTTGCCTGACCATTAACAACAGCACTTGTCAGCAAGATAAAGAAAATAAATTGAAGTTGTTTAGTGACCAGCCGTGCCGGACTGCCACTCCAACGCTTGTCGATAGTCTTTGTGATTCTGTAGCAACTCATGATGCGTACCTTGCGTAACTGAACCATCACGATTCATGTAAATAATAATATCTGCATGGCGAATAGAAGAATAACGATGCGCCACCAAGATAGTCGTCCTTCCATGTCGCTTTTGCTGCAACATGCGAATGATTTTTTCTTCCGCCTGACTATCCAGTGCAGATGTTGCCTCATCCAGTATTAGAATGTCGGAATTTCGCAATAATGCCTGGGAAATATGCAATCTTTGTTTTTGCCCCGCTGACAATTCCGCACCACCAGCACCAACTCGTGTATCCACCCCATCAGCTAGTGCTTCAATAAATTCCAGACTATCACTCTCTTCACAAGCCTGGAGCAACTCTGCCTCACTGGCATCGGGTTTAGCTAATAATAAATTGTTTCTGATTGAATCATTAAACAGCATGGGTTGCTGCCAAACCACTGTGATAAATTCCCGTATCTTTTCTCGATTGACTTGCGATATGTCGAGCTCGCCAATTTTTATACTACCTGATGTGGGTTGTATAAATTTCAATAATAGATTATTTATCGTCGATTTTCCTACACCACTCGGGCCCAATATGGCGATGCTTTTTCCCTGTGGTACCGTTAATGAAAAATTTCGGAAAATTTCTCTATCATCTAATAACAGACTCACTTGTTCGAATTTTATTTCATGATTTTTTTCATCCAACTCGAGTGAATTATTATCGCCATTCGGTTTTTCATGCAAAAGAGAAAAAACTCGCTCTGTCGCCATCATATCTGAGCGAGCCTGAAAAACCAGCTGAGTCAATCCTCGAACGGGTATAGACATATAACCCATATACAATAAAAAACTCACCAGACCAGAAACACTCATTTCTTCCGCTTGTATTCGTTGTACACCTTGATAAATCATAAACAATGCACAAAAATAAACGAGCATAGCCAAACTGGTGGAAAATAAGGCGTCAAGCTTTCTTTCTTTTTTTGCCCAGTTAAACGCATCCTGAAAAAAGAGCTTATGCAAATCAAGAATCTTTGTTTGCTGATTAAAAGCATTAACAAGTTTCAAATTACCCAACATTTCATCTTCTTTGGCCAGCAAGATACCATTGCTATGAAAGAATCCTTGCGCCGCATTACTCTTCTTATTAGCAAATGCTTTTTGATGCAGCCAAAAAACAGGCACCAGGCTCAAAGCAAGCAAAGCCAACTGCCAGTCAATAATTACCAGCATGCTGCAATAAAATAAAAGAGTGAGTAAATGGGATAGAAAGAAGAATGGCGTTTCCACCGCGAGAGATTGTGCTTTATCCACATCATGACTCAAGCGGGTTAATAAATCACCTTTGGCAATCTGTTCTGTGGCGATGTGTGATTGAGACATCATCATTTGCAGTAATCGATTTCTTACACGACCAACAAATGATAAGCCCAAAACATTGGCGCGATAGACGCTTTGATATTGGAAAAACTGATTGACCGAAACCACCAACAATAACAACATGAGGAGCTGCGCCAGCCCTTGATAATTTTCCGAAACAAGAAAATCAAAAGGCTTACCTAATAACCAAATCATTAGCGTATTGCTCACAACCACAAGCAAAATGCTAAAAATTACAATATAAAAAACCTTAAGATCTTGTCTGAGAAACTGCCGAAAGTATTTTATGCGGGATGCACAAAGCGTTAAAAACGCAAATTGATCTTTTATCATTAAGCTGCCTGATAAGGGAACGACTAAATTAGCAAATTTGAATCGCTGCTTGAAAAGCGAGAGCGCTAAAATTTATATCGTCGTACTAAGATAAAACTACTGAAAAATCGAAAATTATTTCACGCATAAGAAAAGGGGCACTGATTCAGTACCCCTTTCCTGGTATGGTATGACGGTTAGCATGTGCACAATGTGCAATGCGAAACGACATGACCAAGCTAGCATTGATGAAATGCTGAGCTGAGATATATTACATACCTCCGCCCATGCCTCCACCCATGCCGCCACCCATGCCGCCGCCCATGCCGCCGCCCATACCGCCGCCCATTCCGCCCATAATATTTCTCCTCACATTTAGTTGAATTGGACAAAAAACTCATTGAATACAATGTTGAAATTCTATTCGTATTCGGGGTAATTGTAGTCGATTTTTTAACCGCGTGTCAAAATTTGTCACTATCTGAATTGGGGCTGAAAATACTGTATTTAAAGCATATTTCCAGTTTCATTACGATTAACTCGCCTACACATTTTATGACACTGACAAATTATGTCAGTTCATATCATGAGCGATTTATTTCATGTATTAAAAATATAATAAATTATTGTTTAAACAGGGATTCCATTTGCATCCTATAAACTGTATCTTTTAAACGACAATCTCGCGAAACCTTCAATAACAATACCCATTAATGGTGTGCGGATATGTTTATCTTAGAAGAACTAAATTTTGATCACAGTTATAGCAGACTCCCCCAGGCTTTTTATCAGCCAGTTTTGCCAACGCCATTAAAAAATCCTCATTTAATTGACTTTAATGCATGTGCTGCTGATTTAATCAATTTGACACATGAGCAACAAGATTCGACCTCGTTCCTCAAATACATGTCTGGTCATGGAAAAATTCCCGGTACCCGCCCTCTGGCTGCTGTGTATTCCGGGCATCAATTTGGTCACTATGTACCCGAATTGGGTGATGGCCGGGCGATTTCAATTGGCGAAGTGGTCAATCTCAACGGCAGCCGTTGGGATATTCAGCTTAAAGGAGCAGGTTTAACGGCATTTTCTCGCATGGGTGATGGCCGCACAGTGCTACGCTCTTCTATCCGAGAATATCTGTGCTCAGAAGCCATGTATTTTCTGAACATTCCCACAACTCGCGCATTATGTTTAATCGGTAGTGAAACCGAAGTTTATCGGGAACGTGTGGAAAGCGGAGCCATCTTGGCACGCGTGGCGCCTAACCATGTGCGTTTCGGTACGTTTGAATATTTTTACCACAGCAAACGGCCTAATTATGTAAAGACCTTAGCTGATTATTTAATTGAGACTTACTTTACAAACGTCTCAATCAACGATGACAAAAAGTATGAAAAGTTATTGAGTCGGATTGTTGTAACCACCGCACAATTGATTGCGCAGTGGCAAGCTATTGGATTCGCTCATGGGGTAATGAACACTGACAATATGTCTGTTCTAGGCATAACGATTGATTATGGACCCTTTGGATTTCTTGACACCTATAATCCGGAGTACATTAGCAACCATTCAGATCATCAAGGGCGGTATGCATTTAATCAACAGCCTAACATTGCATTGTGGAACCTTACTTGTCTGGCTGAAGCATTTACCGTTTTAATCGATACGTCTGCGGCCAAATCTGCATTGGAAAAATATAATGATGTGTACATGGCAAATTTCACTCATTTAATGTTGCAAAAATTTGGTTTAAAACAAAGCAGCAGCAAAAACCATAAGCTGTTACAACAAGCGTTGGAGTTAATGACCAGTAACGAAGTGGATTACACATTATTCTTCCGCCGACTGAGTGACTTTGATCAGGAAAACCATCTCAATAATGTGGTTCGAGGATTATTTATCAACCGCAATGCATTTGATAATTGGGCGCAACATTATGCTGGAGCTTTAAAAACAGAAAATCAAAATCCGGAAAAAAGACAGCAAAAAATGGACAAAGTGAATCCTAAGTACATTTTGCGCAATTGCCTGGCTGAGCAGGCCATTCAAAAAGCGGAAGCGGGCGACTTTTCAGAGGTTAAAAAACTAAAGGAAATTCTATCACGTCCATTTGATGATCAATTGGAACACGATCAATATGCGCAACTCCCGCCGGAATGGTCAAAGTCCATTTCTGTCAGTTGTTCATCATAAAAAAAGGAGCTTTTCGCTCCTTTAACAAAACATCCAGATTCTAATATCACTCTTTATAGGTTTATCATTAACAACCCCAGCTCGGGGCGTTCAATGGGGGAAGGAATCTTCGCCTTATAACCGCTACCTTTTGCAACGTCTAAATCTTTACCCCAATTATCCTGCATTTTTTCCAGCGTAAAGTTTTGTGAGCCGCCGGGGTAAATAATTTCAAGATTATCACCTACAGCAAATTTATTTTTGACTTCAACATCCATTAAACCGGTTTTTTCATCATAACCGGTAATTTCACCCACAAATTTTTGACGAGTGGATAATGAATTACCCTGTTCATAATTCTGATATTCTTCCGGCACATGGCGCCGATAAAAACCTTCTGTGTAACCACGGTTAGCCAGACCATCCAACTCGGTCATTAATCGCATATCGAAATCGCGACCATTTACAGCATCATCTATAGCTTGGCGATAAACCTGCGCTGTCCGTGCAGTGTAGTAATGAGATTTAGTTCGGCCTTCGATCTTCAGCGAATCCACACCAATTTCAGTTAAGCGCTTCACATGCTGAACTGCACGTAAATCTTTGGAGTTCATGATATAAGTGCCATGCTCATCTTCAAACATGGGCATCAATTCACCAGGGCGACCTTCTTCTTCGATTAATATCACTTCATCACGTGGTGTCGACTCTGTTTTAGGATCAAACATGACAGGCTGTGCGATTTGCTGTTGTTCAGCTTTTACCACATCACCGCTATCTGTTTCCTGAGTTTCATGCACATTGTAATTCCAGCGACAGGAATTTGTGCAGGTACCTTGGTTAGGATCACGGTGATTAAAATAACCGGATAATAAACATCGACCGGAATAAGCAATACACAATGCACCATGTACAAAAACTTCAAGCTCCATTTCTGGCACTTGCTGTTTGATTTCGGCTATTTCTTCAATAGACAATTCGCGTGACAAAATCACCCGCTCCAGCCCCAATGAGTGCCAGAATTTTACAGCCGCATAATTAACCGTGTTTGCCTGCACAGATAAATGAATGGGAACGTCGGGCCACGCTTCTCGCACCATATGAATCAAACCCGGATCCGCCATAATCAAGGCATCCGGTTTCATGGCCACGATGGGTTCCATATCAGCGAGATAGGTTTTGAGCTTGGTATTATGTGGTGAAATATTGCTGGCTACGTAGAATTTTTTACCCTGATTGTGTGCTTCGGTAATACCTTTTTGCAGGTTTTCCATGGTAAAGTCATTATTGCGCACACGTAAGCTATAACGCGGCTGGCCGGCATAAACCGCGTCTGCCCCATAGGCAAAGGCATACATCATGTTTTTGTAGGTTCCGGCGGGTGAGAGTAATTCAGGTGTTTTCATTTTGGATAAATATAACGCTGTAAAAACGCGCATTTTACCAAAAGCTCGAGCGATTAGATAATGCTTATTCTACCCTGATTAGATTCTGGTATTTTGCGTCAAAAGATTAAAACTCGCTGAAGAGGAATTAATTTTAGCTCGTTTCAGCCTCATGGATTTGCGGGAAACTCGCTGCATACTTACTGATCCACTCCATAGCAGCTTCGGCTCCTGTGAGCTGTCGACCTTCAGTTTTCAACACCTGACGCTTGTAGTGTTCAATATGACAGACCTGCTCAACCATTCTTGTTTTAAACGCAGCTTCTTCTTCCATAAGTTCCATACCAATTTCAAATTCATTATCCCCACCTTTGCACCATACAACTTTTGCCATGGTTTCAAATGGCGGTGAAACAAACCCAATGCGCACCTTAATTAATTTACCCAGCTCAATGGCTTCCCGAGAACAAAAAGACAAACCACCAAAACTCACATCCCGCAAATTTTGGGTAGCCAGGTGATGATCATCCTGTGGATCAATTTCGATAGGAATATCGGATGGGTGGCGGATATATTTTCGCATGTTAAATTCCCTCAACTATTAGCGAAGTTGAAATCCTTAAGCGTCAATAATTCTGCCATTTCATTGCAATTACGCTTTCTCCAAGCTATTTGCAATGACTATACCGCTTCTCTCCGAATGTTACTAAGTGCTTTTGCTTGATATAACCACATTAAAGCGCTCTAAACCGCCACCTGGGTTAAACGCTTCTTTGGGCATGGGATTCTGATGGGCAATTTTAAAATCTTCACTATGAATCCAGTTTTCAAAATCTGCTTTTGTTTCCCAATGAGTCATTACCACAAAAGGCGTGTTTTCGCTTTCGGGTTGTAGAATTTCCATGCTAACAAACCCTGGCTCTTTATCAATTTGGCCTTTACGCTTGTTAAAACGTTGCTCAAATTCCTCTGCCCAATCAGCTTTTACCATGACGCGATTCATAACTACGTACATATTTTACCTCCCAAATAAAAATGTTCCGCTAATCAACTAATTTCCTCGAATTTGCTTTAAAAGCACATCCAGTCTTTTTCCGGAGACAGGCATTCTGGTTTTCAATCCCTGCGCCCATAAAGATACACGGTATTCTTCGATCATCCAACGCAGTTGCTCAACTGCTTGTGGATCTGCGCTAGGTGATTTCTGCAGCTTTTCATACTCAGCCCAATATTTTTTTATCTCCAGCATATTTTTTCTATCAACTGTTGTAGCATTCACCAATTTATCCAATCGCATTTGAATAGCTTTTAAATACCGTGGAAACTGCTGCAACCATTCAAAAGAAAGCTGCTTCAAATAATGTCGAGAAATCAATTGCGACATTTGCTGATTCACATCAGATAATGCCTCAAGAAACAAAGGATTGGATTTGCTCTTTAGTGACTTTTTTGATTCATGAAAAAGCTTTAAAGCGTTAAGATTTTTTTCACAAATTTCATTTGCCTTAAGCATTAAATCTGTCTGTTTATCTTCAATCAATTGATTAAACTGTTCCTGAGAACGAATTATTTTTTGCTCATCAAGAAAAACTGTTTTAAGAATAAAGTTCAGCAGCTCGTCTTTAAGTTCATTGCAATTACTCACTGAAGAATAATACATACACATTTTATCCATGTGCAGTAAATTATTCTGTAAATATTTAATTTTTTGATCAAGTTTGATTTTAATCAAACGCAACAAACCATCAACCATCAAGTTATTGGCTTCTTGTTGCGTGGCAACAAATTTTAAACTTACCGAATCTTTATTATCCTGCAATGCTGGGTAGGCTTTAAAACTGCCAGTTGTTGTTTCTATATCAGTACTTTCTGGCAAATCGCCAAAATTCCAGTCTTTAATATCTGTTTTTTCAATATTCTCAACGGGTGAGGCCTGAAATGCTTCACTGGCAGAATCAGCATACTTCACTTGTAATCCTACCAGGTTTCTCCCACTGGCGATAATTTTGGAGTCTTTATCCAAAATTTTAAAATAAAAAAAGTAGTGTTCTGGTAACCGCTCTGGCTCAAAGTCTTCAGGCGAGATAGCAACACCAGCAGTTCTAGATAAGCGCTCAGCTAAAGATGTGTATAAGGGTTGTTGATAGGGTTTAACGGAAGCCAGGTAAGCATCAGTATGATCAGGTACTGGCACAAAGTTACGCCTTTGCGACTTTGGTAAAGTTTTAATCAACGCGATTACTTTTTCTTTGATCATACCGGGTACTAACCAGTCAAACCAATATACTTGAATCTGATTTAACAAGCCTAAGGGAATATAAGCCGTCACCCCATCTTCCACATTACCTGGCTCAAAATGATATTCCAATTTAAAACGAAAACCATCCACCATCAAATATTCCGGGTGGGTTTGCCCTGTACTTTGTGTTTCTGTTTTTCGAGTTAATTTATCTCGGCTAAGCTTTAGCAAATCTGGTTGATTGGTTTTTTCTTTTTTATACCATTGGTGAAAGGCGTGTCCGGAATAAATATTTTCTGGAACTATAGCATCAAAATATTGATATAAATCTTCTTCGCCGATCAATATATCCGGCCGCCTTAGCTTACTTTCCTCTGCTTCTATTTCAGCAATTAATGCTTGATTGTGCGCGAGAAATTTTTCCGGCGTCTTTAATTCACCATAAACCAAAGCATGACGAATAAATATTTCACGGGACTCTTTTGGATTAATGGGTCCATAATTCACACGATTTTTCTGTACGATAATCAAACCATACAAACTGACTTTTTCAAACGCCCCCACTTGCGCGCGATTTTTTTGCCAATGTGGATCAAAATAGCTGCGTGTAACTAAATGACTACCTAACTCAACCAGCCAGTCCGGATTAATTTTCGCCACATTGCGCGCATAATTTTTTCGTGTTTCCACAATTTCAGACGCCATTAACCATTTAGGTGGCTTTTTTTGTAAATTCGATCCAGGAAAAACAAAAAACTTTTTCTGCCTACTGCCAACGAACTCACTATCATCTGAACGAAAACCGATATTACTTAACAAGCCCGACAATATTGCGCGATGGATTTGGTCGTATTTCGCCGCTTCATCGTTTGGCTTAAATTTCAAATCGGCAATCAGACTTTTGATCTGTACCAGAATGTCTTTCCATTCGCGCATGCGCATATAGGAAATGAATTCTGCCTTACACAATTTTCGCAATTTACTTTGACTTAAATGTCGAGCCTGCTCATGATAGTATTCCCAAAGTTTTAAAATTGCTAAAAAGTCCGATTCTTTATCAGCAAATCTCGCATGTAATTCATCCGACTTTTGCTGCGCCTCAAAAGGACGCTCCCGTGGATCCTGCACCGATAAAAAAGAGGCGATAATCAATACTTCTGTCAAACTACGCTCTTTTTCAGCTTGCACAATCATTTTGCCGATACGGGGATCGACTGGAAAACGCGCCAGCACCTTACCCGTTTCGGTAAGTAAATTTTTCGCATCAACTGCCCCGATTTCCTGCAGCAGTCTCATACCATCATTAATATTTTTTCTTTCTGGCGGGTTAATAAACGGGAAATCGAAAATATCACCGATTTTTAAGAACAACATTTGCAAAATTGCATTGGCGAGGTTAACGCGTAAAATTTCCGGATCAGTAAACTCCGGTCGATTCATATAATCCTGCTCGGAATACAATCGAATACACACCCCAGAAGACACACGACCACAGCGCCCAGCCCGTTGATTGGCCGCAGCCTGGGAAATTGCTTCGATAGGTAAACGCTGAATACGACTACGCACGCTGTAACGACTCACTCGTGCCAAGCCGGAATCAATAACATAACGTATACCAGGCACAGTCAAAGACGTTTCTGCAACATTAGTCGCCAAAATAACTCGTCGACCACGATGTGATTTAAAAATTTTTTCCTGATCTTTTACCGACAGCCTGGCATATAAAGGTAAAATTTCGGTGTGTGGTGGGTGATGTTTTCGTAAATACTCAGCCGTCTCTCGAATTTCCCGTTCACCGGGTAAAAACACTAATGTATCACCCGGTTGCATACGATTTAATTCCATCACCGCATTCGAAATGCCCTTTTGTAACGACATGTCATCGTCACTTTCATCCATTGGGTGATATAAAACCTGCACGGGATAGGTTCTGCCTGACACTTCTATCACTGGCGCGTTATTAAAATGTTTGGAAAACTTATCAGTGTCGATGGTTGCAGAAGTAATAATGATTTTTAGATCAGGACGTTTAGGTAAAATCGTTTTTAAATAGCCCAGAATGAAATCAATATTTAAACTACGCTCATGTGCCTCATCAATGATAAGTACTTCGTAATCCAGCAAATAACGATCGGATTGTATTTCGGCCAGCAAAATACCATCGGTCATCAATTTGATATGTGTTTGCAGATTGACATGATCACTAAACCGCACTTTAAAACCAACTGACTCACCGATAGAGCATTTCAGCTCTTCAGCTATGCGGTTTGCGACAGTGCGAGCAGCGATACGTCGTGGCTGAGTATGCCCAATATAACCTTTGACACCCAAACCAAGCTCTAAACAAATTTTTGGCAACTGAGTGGTTTTACCGGATCCAGTTTCACCGCTAAGAATCACAACCTGGTTTTTATTGATAAGCGACTTAATAGCGTCTGTTTTTTCAGAAACTGGTAATTGCTCGGGATATTCAATATCGGGTAAAGCTTGTTTACGCAAAGCAGCTGCATCTGCAGATTTTTTTATTGCAGATTGAATAGACTCCAGTTTTTTCTGATAAGTCTTATCATTTTTTTTAAGCTGCTGCAGTCTTCGGTTTAACAAAAAACCATCTTTCACCAGACAATGCTGTAAGTTTTGCTGAATTGATTTTAATGTATCTGACACGGTTTACTTTGTTTGTTTTTTTACTAATTGCCAGAGTGTTTCCATTTCATCTAGCGAAAGTTTTTCGAATAATTGTTCGTTAGCCTGACAATGCTGCTCCATGGCTCTAAAACGTTGCTCAAATTTACGGTTGGTTGAACGCAGCGCTGCTTCAGGATCAACATCCAACATACGCGCCAGATTAACACAAGCGAATAACAAGTCGCCCAACTCGTCTTTTATTTCATCCATGTTTTGACCAGCTATGGCTTGTTTAACTTCCTCTAGTTCTTCATTGATCTTATCCATCGGACCATTAATATCTTGCCAGTCAAATCCAACTCTGGAAGCTTTGGATTGAATTTTACGTGCCAGTGAAATGGCAGGAAGGTGATGATTTAAACCATCTAGTGCACTTGAAGACTTTTCACCGCCGGATTGTTGTTTTTCCTGACGTTTAATTTCATCCCATAATGCTGATTGATCTTCAACACTGCTAATCTGAACATCAGAAAACACATGAGGATGGCGACGAATCAATTTACTGGTAATTTCGTGCACGACATCTTGAAAATCAAATCGACCCTCTTCTTTAGCAATTTGCGCATAAAAAACCACTTGGAAAAGTAAATCTCCCAACTCACCGGGTAAAGATTGATAATCCTGCTTTTCAATGGCTTCAATGACTTCGTAAGCTTCTTCCAGTGTATGTGGTGCAATGGATTGGTAAGTTTGTTGTTTATCCCAAATACAACCAGACTCGGGATCACGTAACTTCGCCATAACTTCTAATAACTCATTGAGTTGATGTTTATTCATTTCACTCGACATGCAGATAACACTCCACGAAGATTAATCAGTTTCGACAGCACTCGCTCCAGTTGTTCACGACGATTAATCTCAATGGTTAAACGCATTCTCGCCTGGCTGTTTTTTCTATCGGAATAGGTATTGGCCGCATTAACATTCACATCATCTGCAGATAGCACAGCCGTTACGTCACGTAACAAACCCGATCTATCCATTGCGACGACTTCAACATCCACATCATATCCACTCGAGTCGTCACTACCCCAATTGATATCAACAATTCGTTCAGGATTGTTTTTTTGCATGTTCTGCAAATTTTGGCAATCCGTTCGGTGAATAGCTACACCCCTGCCTTTTGTTATAAATCCAGTAACATTATCGCCAGGCATGGGTTTGCAGCATCGCGCCAAACTTGTCAGTAACTCGTCAACACCCTGAATAGCGATGCTGCCATGTTTTTTATTATCTCGTGATTCACGTTGAAAATCCTGAATATCATCAACATCCTCCTCAGAAACTTTCAGCGTATTTGTTACTTGATGAACGCCCAATTCACCACGACCAATCGCGGCGTATAAATCATCCACATGATTCATATTAAATGAAGCAGCTAATTCAGACATATCTGTTGTAGAGAATTCACTGCCCAAATCTTTTTGCAGTGCCGCTTTGCCCGATGCGATATGCTCCTCCCTAAACTCTCTTTTAAACCAATGACGAACCTTTGATTTTGCTCGACTGGATTTTAAATACCCCAAATGTGGTATCAACCAATCACGGCTGGGTGTGGCATTTTTTGCGGTAATGATTTCCACTGTTTGTCCACTCGCCAAAGGTGTGGTTAACGGGCTCATTTTGCCGTTTATTTTAGCACCGCGACATTTGTTACCCACTTCCGTATGCACAGCGTAGGCGAAATCCAACGGCGTGCCATCCACCGGTAACTCCACGACATTTCCTTTGGGTGAAAGCACGTAAATACGTGTAGGGCGATTAACAATCTGTTTTTCACCTTTTGCCTCATCACTTAACAGATTGCGAATAGACTCCAGATGTGATCCGAGATTATTATCATGTTTGCCGCCTTCCTTGTAACGCCAGTGAGCGGCTACACCCAGTTCTGCATGTTCATGCATTTCATGTGTGCGGATTTGTATTTCAACCACTTTATTTTCTGGACCAAGTACGGCAGTATGTAAAGATTGATAATTATTGGCTTTGGGTGACGCAATATAATCATCATATTCCGACGGAATATATTGCCAACAGCCATGCACTACACTCAACGCGGTATAACAGGTAGACAGGTCGTTAACTAATATTCGCACAGCTCGAACATCATACAAATCTGAAAATTCCAGATTTTTTTTCTGCATTTTTTTCCAGATACTATAAATGTGTTTTGGTCGCCCATAAACGGTCGTTTTAATGGCTGATTCATCCATGCTTTTCTGTAAAAGCTGAACAATCTGTACCATATATTGCTCTCGATCGACACGTCGCTCTTCCAGGGCTTTGGCAATTTTTTTATATTCATCGGGTTGAAGATAACGAAAAGCCAAGTCTTCAAGTTCCCATTTTAATTGGCCTATACCTAAACGATTTGCCAAAGGCGCAAATATCGCCTGAGTTTCTTCCGCGATTGCTTTTTGCTTCTCAAGCGTTTTTTTATTGAGATTACGCATTTTTAATAGCTGAAACGCCAATAAAATAAACACAGCGCGCATGTCTTTCATCATACTCAACAACATCATATGATGCGCACTTCCGGTTTCGTCAGAAATTGCACCATCGATTTTTGCCAACCAGTTACTTTCTTCCTGTATCAAATCGTGACATTCTTCTGCTAGCGCAATTATTTTTTCATCGATTAACTGATCTATCTTTATGTGTTTAATGCCGACATATTCACGTCCAAGCAACAAAATAGCGGCTGCGATTGTGTCAAAATCTGCATTGATGTGGTCCAGTATTTCGATTATTTCCTCACAAGCTTGCGGAAGCTCATCGCCAGTTTCCGATTTGCTACAAACAGATTCAATTACCTGCTCCAGCAATTCGTTTTCTGCACGGGAAAACTTGTCGTACCAGTGTTTTTGGGATTGTCGTTTCATTGTTGTTAATTAGTGAAGACTGAGAATCTTAATAATACCACAGCTGCTTATACAGGTTTCATCACGATTTACCTGGTTAAATATCAACAACTTGGAAATACAATGAGCAATAGCAAGATCCTGTTTAAAATTGACAACTTAGCATTAAAAAAGTGGTTGAAAAACACACCTTAGTTGAACGGCCGAAACATAAGTGATTGGCGCAATAAGCTATACTTTAAAGAGACGATAAATAATTGTTGCTAATTTGTGCTCAATACGGAAATTAGACCATGAACCGACAGTCAGTTAATAAAACACAAGAGCCTAAAAAATCAACAACGCTATTTTCTGCGCGCGGCCTTCAAAGTGCCACAGCAAAGCAAAAGAAATTTACTGAACCAGCTTTAATTTCCCATAACTCAACCAAACTTAAAAATGATTTTGGTTCGATCAGCATTAATTCCAATACAAATCATTTTTTACAAGCAAAACTCAAAATAGGCCAAGCAAACGACAAATATGAACAAGAAGCAGATCGCGTAGCTGATCATATAATGCGCATGCCGAATTTCCATCCTTCCTTCCCGAACAATACTTATTCGACACCGCAGACCAGTGTCATTCAACGCGCTTGCTCTTCTTGCAGCTCGGAGTTCCAGTCAGCGGCTGAAGAAAATCGTGCAACGATTTCAACTAAGCTCTGCCCTCAATGTCGAGACACGGAACAAGATTTAATTCAGCGCCAAGAAGAAAACGAAGAGGAAGAGGAAGAAGAGGAATTAATTCAGACAAAATCAAACACCAATTCAGCACCTACAGTAACACCTGAAATTAGTTCCGGGATTCAATCACTGCGAGGTGGTGGACGACCAATGTCCAAAAGTGAACGTAACTTTTTCGAACCGCGCTTCGCCGCAAATTTTGGTAACGTGCGCATCCATGAAAATGAACAATCGAGTAAGCTGGCACAATCAATCAACGCCCGTGCTTTTACTGTTGGACAACAAATAGTCTTTGGTAACAATGGCACACCTTCAGATAAAAAACTGCTCGCCCATGAGTTAACACATGTAATGCAACAATCTGGCGGCAACAAAACTACCCACGTATCACAAAGTATAGATAACACCACACAAAACAAACCTGCAAATACGATTCAACGAACAGCTGATGATCCGCCGCGCTGCGAAAATCCACAAGATAAAAACACTAAAGTACGTAATTTTCGAAACCAGGTGATTCGGCAAATCGGTCGAAATAGGTCGCTAAGAGATGTTACATTACCACCCACACCACCTTTGCCTGCAACTACGGCACGAAGTCTTATTGATCGTTTAAATAACCCTGCCACGCCACCTCAACTCAGCAACCCCAGCCATGCCAATCTGGCGCGCATTAGTCTTGAAGCGCTCATCGACACAACGGATTTCGTATTTAATACGGTAAACTTTTTCGTTTGCGATAGCATCAACATGCCTGAGCTTGCGATTCGAGAGGGGCAGCAATTTGGCGGATTCGTTGATACAAATCAAACACCCATTGCAGTTTATTATCCAACCAGTTTCGAAACTCATCTGGATAACTTTATGCAAAACGACGATCTTGACGCACTACGCTCCGCCATAGAGTTAATTTCTCACGAAAAACGTCACGTAGACCTTGCCAGTACGCCGGATATTACGGTGCCTGAAAGCAGTTTAGAAGAAGGCGCCGATCAAAACCGGGTGAATTATTACATTGAAGAATTGTTGGTGACAGCGGAAGAAATTCGAGTTCAATATGCCATGAACCCTCAATACGTTGTTCCCGCAGCAATGCAATATCAAATTCGTGAATTTTGGCGTTACATAGAACGATCAGTAAATGCAACCGAAGCACAACGCATTCGAAATAGAATTCAGGAAATTTTACGGGATCGCTACGGTAGCGGAACCTGTGACAACGCCATATCCACAGGAATGCTTTGCTCCATGAGTTTCGAACAGTGGTACCGTTGCGGCACAGGTGGGCGCGTAATTCGAGTGCCTGAAGGCGTAACACCTTGTGCTGGTGAGAACAACAGCCATGCCATTTGCCGTGGTGCCACCGTGCCTGAGTCAAGCGCATTCCCACCGGGCATGAATTTGTAATAAAAATCCCTGCCCTGGTAGCTCTGCGTAAAATTTTAAAGTACGAATATCTAGCAACAAATTTTAGTCTGAATTATTTGTCTATTGCCTCTTCCGAAATAAGAACATTTAGTTCGTAAAATTAAACATAAAATTAGAAATCTTCCACATATCTTTTTCTTTCTTAAAAACAAATAAAGCTCGATAATTGTCAGTCACTTTAACTTCCTTGCTGGCAAGTATAGTCAGCAATCCTTTAGAACGCGTACGAGCGTAGGCAATATTATTTCCAACAAATACTTCGTCTGTGATGGCTTTTACATCAAGATCAATAATCTCAAATTCATGCAAATAAGCTTTTTTAACCGCTTGCCAACCCTCGGTAGTCGGTAAGCCGGATGGCATAAACACGCCATCATCAGCGAAAAGCTTCATTACCGAAGCTGTGTCAGACGCACTCATCGCTTGACCATATGCCTTAATCAACTGATCTATCTCCTTTCTGTCATTCGCCATTAAAGAATGACAAAGCATCAGTTGAAAAATAATTAGCAAGCCTATTTTTTTCATACAAACCACCTTGTTTAATCAACATATGTTTTTGTCAAAACTACTGGCTTTGGGGTTTGTTGAACATGTACTGCGCAATCTTCCATTTCCCGCTTTGATTTTTCAGCACAAATAACTCACGATGAACATCGTTTTTAACGGTTATTTCTTTTTCAAGCAGTTTAATGTCCCCCATTGATGTGGTGCGCACGTATGCTATCTTCCCATCCTGCTCAATTTTGTCATAATGGAAAGTGACATTAAGATCTAAAGCTTTAAAAACATGTTGATAAGCAACTTTGATTTGATCTCGCCCAACTGCAGTAGGTTTTTGTGATGGCATAAAAACGCCATCATCAGCATAGACCGAAAGTACAGCTTTAACATCGGATCCGTTGAGTGCTTTTTCATAAGTTTGAATAACATTTTTTATTTTCATGTGATCAGCAGATTTTGCCAACGCACTTGTACTGAATATAAATAAAATCACAAACATTAAAGTAATCGTCATTCTTTTGTTTTGATATTTCATTGACATATTCCTTTCTAATATTAATCAATTTTAATTCGTTTACGACGTATGCGCTCCACGGATTAACAAAAGGGAAAGCCTTGCATCTCCCATATGACAATTCCACCAGGTTTGCATCCGTAGCAAGCTGCGGAGAATTTGGATTTAACCAAGGCAATTAACTCTATTTTGTACACACATAACCGCAGGGCCTCATGATATTTTTAGAGACCGCACCTCTTTCGGCTCAAATAAACTACACCATTTTTTTGTTTTCTTAACATGTGCAGACCAGTTTTCATTGAGTAGATTAAGTATAAGCACTTTTCGTTTACGCAATTAGATGGTATTTTTGCAAATGATTTTTGCATAAATGGAAAAATATAAGCCTATGGTTGATCTCAATGCAATGGCGCTGTTTGTCAAAGTTGTCGAATGCAACAGCTTTTCAGAAGCTTCGGCGCGAACAGGCGTGGCTGTTTCCACCGTCAGCCGAAGAGTTTCTCAATTGGAAGAAGAACTTGGTATACGATTGCTAGAACGTTCAACTCGCCAACTCCGACTAACTTTTTTAGGTCAGGACTACTACGAATACTGTCGACGTGCAATAGAGGAACTCGCAGCAGCAAACTTAATGATCAGCAAACGACAAGAAGATATTTCAGGAATACTAAGGCTATCCGTGCCGCCAAGTTTGGAAAAATGCCTTGTACTACCTTTAGTCTCCCAATTTCAGGCACGCTACCCTAAAGCTCGTGTAAAAATCTGGGTGACAGATAGAAAACTAAATTTTATTGAAGACGGGGTTGATTTGGCGCTAAGGGTTGGAAGTCTCGAAGATAGCAGTTTAATCGCACGTCAATTGATTGAGTATCGACATGTTCTCCTTGCTGCACCAAGCTATCTGGAAAAATTCTCCTCACCTCAATCTCCCCAAGAACTTCGCGATCATCGACTCATTTGCTACGGTGATTGGTTCAATGAATCCACATGGACATTTACCCAAAAAAACAAGTGTGAACAAATTTTGGTAGAGCATGCACTCTCCATGAACGATTTTCATGGTATTCAATTGGCAATCGAAGCCGGTCTTGGTATTTCTGAATTACCATCGATTATGTGTCAACAGGAACTAAAACTGGGAAAACTCGTTGAGGTACTGCCTCAATGGCAATTTGGCTATTCCCACAACAGCCAACTTCCTCTCTCAGCCGTTTATCCAAGCAATCGAAATTTGTCGCGACTTGTAAGTACGTTCAAAGATTTTTGTATTGATAACATTGAGTCAATTATTCAGCAAGAGAACATCTAATGATAGAAGCTATACATTTACATAAGTCCATCCCTGGCCATTGCGCAATAAAATTTGCGCCCAAAGACACGGGTATATCCTCCGCTAACGGTAATAGTTATATTTTATATATCTTCTTTAAAGTGTCGTTGAGTTTTCAATGTTAAATATTTCTTCTTGTATCAACTCACTCGCCAATTGTGGATCATTACACCACGAATAAGCCAGCCGAAATAATCGCTTCCAATTTCTTCTGAATATATTTTTATTGGAAAAATATCTTACACAAATTGATCGCTTATCTCTTACATATACTGTAGGACGTAAATGAATGGTTTTTTATTCCAAATAATATTCAAAAAAAGGGAATAAATGTACAGGTACCAGCGTCTATACATCTGAATGTTGTAAAAAATAAACTAAAAAGGAATAGAAATGAACTTCAATAATCGATTCACCAATTCCATTATAATTCTAAGCATGGGCCTAATCGCATTTTTTGGTTTGATGAAAAATGGCATAGCAGATGACTTTGACCCAAAATACAAAATTGTAATTCAAGTTAGCACTGACGATTCACGCACCCAAACCATAGCCTTGAATAATGCAGTTAATCTACAAAAAGAATATGGCATCGACAATATTGCCGTAGAAGTTGTTGGCTATGGCCCTGGCTTAGGATTACTGACCGAAAATAACAAACAGACCGCGAGAGTTAAAAGTTTGGCCGCACAAAATATTCGATTTAGTGCTTGTGGCAATACCATGAAAAAAGTGGAGAAGAAATCTGGGAAGCGACCAAACCTGACAGATGGTGTTCAAATTGTAAAAGCCGGAGTCGGTCGAATTATGGAGTTGCAAGCGGATGGGTATGCCTATGTGCGACCGTAATATTCAAATATGAAGATACGTTGCTAATTGTCGGAGGTAATAAGGTCGGCAGGGGGGGTGTTTCTGCTGTCTCTTTCATAAAAATAATTCATTAGGAAATGATCGTTAGATTCTATAGTCCTTACTAGATTTCACCATTTACCTCTTCGTCGGGCAACTGGTAAACTTCTGGCAGTTCATCGTCATGCGTGGGTAAATCATATCGTCCTTGCTGGAGATCTGCAAACATGCGCTGCCAATATATTTCCTGATTTTTCTCATCCATAACTTTAACCCGTTCATCAAGGCCTTTTTGTGTTACCTTATCTAAAACCCCGCTTGAAGCAGCTTGATCCAGGGATTCAATACTTAATTGCAATTGTTCATTATTGAGATTCAAACTTTCCTCTTTGACTTTCTGGTTCTCTCGATCAACTTTTCTGCTTTTATAAGCCTCCATTTCCTGTTCCAGCTCCTTAATTCGTGCATGTACATAAGCTTGCAACTGCCGCTGCTGTTCGTCAACTTGATACAATTTTGACTGAAAGCCTTCAGGTAATTGGCGTTGCTCAGATGCATTGAAAGTACTCGACTCTTCAACCAGAGCGAGCCGATGATCGAGCAAACTAAATTTTGCATATGACACCGAATTAAGATTTCCATAAAGCACACCAAATCCAAACAAAACACTGGGTATGAATAATAATATCGCTATACGAGTTCGCTTCATGATCATTACTCCTTGTTAACCTGCCCTCATAAAATAGAGGACAGGTAACTTCAATTTATTAGTACGTAAATGTTAATTGCTGATGCGTTCCGCTAACAGTGGCATTTTTCGCGAAAGAAAAACCAGGCGAGGCAGCACTCACAGCACCAACTTGTTTTCCCGTGCCAAAGTAATGCATCCCTTGTACAGTTATATTATGATCACCGGAGTTCCAGATAATGGTTGTCTCTAATGCCGCTCTATTTAACGGGCTAGCGCCAAAACTAACCCTTTTCTTACTGATGAAATAACCCACATGATAATTTCCAATATAAACTTTACCGCCCGAAAACTGCCAACGCCCTTCATTATCATCCACGTTGGTTAAATTGCTGGTGCGCACTAAATCATACGTAAAAGACGCGGCAAAACCCGGCATAGCCAATAAGCTTAGAAAGATAAAAACGAATACATTAGCACTCGTAATCTTATATTTTTTAAGATAATTCACGACACTCTCCTCTATGACAAAAAACATAAAAATTGCCGCCTACGAAATAAGAAAAATGCACACCAATAAATATAATACTTTTATTAAAAGGCACTTCGTCACACAACAAAGCACTGCTTATTATAGTGATTACAATAGGGGCTTCTTCCATACTTCAAATTTGACAACACAGAAACTATGCCAATCCTCAAGCTGGATTTATGTGAAATTATTTTTAATTTTCATGTGAAATATTTACTTTTACAAACATTGCTCTGGTGTTAGAAATCGAAATAAACAAAATACAAATCAGTGAGAAGCATCATTGGATACATCAACCATCAATTAGTAAAAACATGGGCAATCAAGCATTCAAATAATCAATTCGGTTATAAAAATGCTACTGTTCGATCAGCATGAACAAATAATTCTATTAACATAACAACAAGTTACTTTTTCTTTTAAACAACTTCCATTCGAGACGGAATTGGCCCAGATAAAGCATTATCTAAGCAAGTGTCTTTATCATATTCCCTCTTTTCAACAGCTTAGGGTATTAGCATGAAAAACGTATATTTTGGCCTTATTCTTTCACTACTTCCCTTCTCTTCATTTGCCTCCGCTTGTGATCAAGTCTGGTTTCATCTTGCCGGCATTTCGAAACATGTAAAAGTTTACGAACCAACTGAATATACGCGTTACAAAAGACAAACACACCCTGGCTTTGGTATGGAATGCCAAAAGAAACAATATACGCTTGCTGCAGGCGAATTCACTAACAGCCTTAACAGACCATTTCAGTATCTGACAGCATCAAGAAATATGGCATCTTTTTATAAAATTAATCTCCATGTAGGCATGCTAACAGGGGAATATGGTCGCACCGAACGTGAATCCTTAAAGTTAACCACCCCAGTCGCGTACCTGGAATATCAGCTCCAACATGTAGGTATAAATTTCTTTGCCTTACCGCCAGTAAAAGGCGCTAACGACTATATGATTTTTTTCACCCAATTCAAGATTGGGTTTTAACACCTCCCCACAAGCCCTCATTTTTTCAATACATTAAAAAATCCTTCTAAGTTTATACAAACTCTATTTTTTTTAGTCACAGAACTGTGACTCGCCCCGCGGTTCCATCTTTATATTCTCATCCTTCCCTTCGCCTGGACGACACAATTCTGAGCAATCATTTGAAGCAACTTAGACGGGCTCTTAATTCGGGCGGAAAATATGAGAAATAATAAACGACACATAAAACTATTAGCGAATTCAATTTTTACACTCGCGACGCTAGCAGCAACGATCTCCATACCGGTACACGCTGAAACAGCAAATGGAACAGCTAAACTCGTCCAACATTCACCTGATCAAATACTGGTTAAATTCAAACCCAACACATCTGCTTCTGCCAAAGCAATCGCCTACGGAGATACACCGCCCATTGCTGTTCACTCATTTAAAAGCATGAGCGGCTTACAAATGTTAAAACTTCCACCCGAAGTTGATGTGGAATCAGCAATCGAAAGTTACAAAAACAACCCGAATGTACTTTACGCTGAGCCGGATCATATTGTAAGCATTAACACAACCAATGATCCCTCGTTTACACAACTCTGGGGACTTAACAACACCGGCCAAAACGTCAATGGCACATCTGGGACAGTTGATGCTGACATGAATGTTGTTGAAGCTTGGGCAAACTCTTCCGTCACTGGTAGCAATAGCGTTGTTATTGCGGTAATTGACACCGGCGTACAATATACGCATCCAGATCTATCCGCGAACATGTGGATTAATCCTGGCGAGATAGCGGGCAATGGTATTGATGATGACGGCAATGGTTACATTGATGACGTTTACGGCATAAATGCGATCACCAACAGCGGTGATCCCATGGATGATAATAATCACGGTACTCATGTGGCGGGTACAATTGCAGCGGTTGGCGAAAACTCACAAGGTATTACGGGCGTCAATCAACAAGCAAAAATTTTAGCCTGTAAATTTTTAAGTGCATCAGGCAGCGGTACCGATTCGGGTGCATTAAAATGTCTCGACTATATATACAACCTCAAGATGAGCGGAATTAATATTGTTGTTAATAATAACTCATGGGGTGGAACTGGTGGCGGCAGCCAGTCTGTCGCTGACGCGATCGAAATGCATCGCACGGCTGGAATTTTGTTTGTTGCAGCTGCGGGTAACTCAAGCGTAAATAATGATACAGGTCCACATTACCCATCAAGTTATTTTAAAGCGAACGTGATTTCTGTCGCAGCAACAGATCAGAACGATGCAAAAGCTTCATTTTCAAACTACGGTAAACGTTCCGTTCATGTTGGCGCACCAGGGGTTAACATTTATAGCTCCGTCATTGGCAGCGGTTATTCTCATTTTCAGGGCACGTCAATGGCGGCTCCACATGTTGCCGGTTTGGCCGCTTTATTAAGTGCAGAAGACCCAAGCCGTGACTGGAAGACGATTAAAAACCTTATCCTAAGTAGCGGCACATCTATAGCAGCTCTTTCCACAACAACCAATACAGGTCGTCGTGTTCGTGCATGGGACACAGATGGCACAGGCGCCATGACCTGTAGCAATCAAACTGTTACTTCTGTTGTTTATCCCCATGTAACCAGCTCAACAAAAATTGGCGGCACCAAACTGGGACTCGCTGCCATGAACATTAACTGCGGCTCTCCCGCTGGAACTGTTACGGTGACCACAACAGGCCCTGATGCAGTTGCCATTGTCACTTTGCAAGATGACGGTTTGGAGTACGACGAAGTCGCAGGTGATGGTATTTATTCTGCCTACTGGACAGCACCAGCTACAACAGGCACTTACACACTGACATTCAGCAATGGTCAAACACAAACCGTTAGTGTTATTGCCAACAATAGTACCTTGCAGTCATATCGCACGCCGGTTGAAATTGCTTACAATCCTCGTTCAGATGCCGGACCTTTTTCTCAAGTACCTGATAACGGTTATATCGGCCTCAATGGCTACACCAGTTATTTTCAACTACCTATCGGTGGTGTAAACAGCACGATAATTTACGGCATACCTCAAGGCGGCAATATGTTAAGCGCACCAACAGGTGCTCAGCTCACAGGCAGTAACGTACCACTGCCTAGTGATGTTTTCGAAACGTTGATTGCCGGTTACTGGGACGATCTAGACGTTTATACCGCAGGTTATGGCCTAAAGGCATGGTGGTGGTATAACTCTGGATTAAGCCCCGTTGGTGAGGCAGTATTCGAATGGAAAGCCAGACACAAAACCACAGGCAACCTGATTCAATTCCAAATTGTATACTCCGCTAATTCATCTGATATTGAAATGCATTACATTGCCACTGACAACAATGCAGAATCTGCGACCGTAGGCATACAAGTTGACTGGGTGCGTGCAAGCAGCCAAAGTTATAATATAGTTAATCCGGAACTTGCCTCAGGAAAAGCTTGGAAGTGGAGTCTTGACACTGGCGCACCAACCGCCAACGCAGGCACTGATCAAAACGTAGCAGGTAATTCTCTCGTAACATTATCCGGCTCAGGAAGTGACCCAGATGGTGGCTCGCTGAATTATAGCTGGGCGCAAACAGCCGGCACAATCGTCACTCTGACAGATTCAAACACATTGACACCAACATTTTACGCACCAAATGTTACAGAAACACTAACATTTAAGCTCACAGTAACAGATGATTCAGGCCAATCAGCCAGCGACACCGTCAATGTTAATGTCACAGCGGGTGATCCGGCTGGTAGCCTGCAGTTTAGTTCTATTACTTATTCCGCAAACGAAGATGACACTAATGCAACTATAACTGTTACCCGCACAGGTGGTAGCGGAGGTACTGTCGGATTGAGTTATGCAACGGCTGACGGCACAGCAAACTCACCAGATGACTACAGCTACACCAGCAGCACGTTATCATGGGCGAATGCTGATACAGAAAATAAAACTTTCACCATTCCACTCGTTAATGACAGCAATGTAGAAGCCAACGAAACTGTGAGCCTGTTTTTGCTTAATCCTACCGGTGGTGCCACATTAGGCACTAAAAACGCGACGTTAACTATTGTTAATGATGATGTGCCGGGCACCATTGGATTCTCAAGCACAAGCTATAGCATAAACGAAAATGGCACGTCAGCAACAATTACTATTTCGCGAACTGTCAGTTCAAATGGAGCGGTATCCGTCAATTATTCAACAGCAAATGGAACAGCCACAGCTGCAAGTGATTACACAGCAAATTCAGGCACACTTAATTGGGCTGATGGCGACAGTGCCGATAAAACATTTACCGTTTCGATTTCAAACGATTCTATGGTTGAGGGCAATGAAACTATTGCACTCACTTTGAATGGTGAAACAGGCGGTGCGACGCTCGGCACCAGTAGTGCGGACCTGACAATTGTTGACGATGACAATGCAGGCACAATTACACTATCCACTAGCGCATATTCTGTCGATGAAAATAATGCATCTGCGACTATTACTGTTTCACGAATAAACAGTGCTAACGGTGTTGTGACAGTCGATTATGCAACAGTAAATGGCACCGCTATTAGCGGCAGCGATTTCACCTCAGCATCAGGTACACTTAGTTGGGCCGATGGCGACAGCGCTGACAAAACATTTACCGTTGCCATAACAGATGACGTTGCGGTTGAAGGCAATGAAAACTTATCACTAACATTAAGTGGAGCAACCGGCAGCGCAACACTGGGCACAAGCAGCGCAACACTCACCATTGTTGACGACGATAATGCAGCCTATGGCGAGATTTCAGTTTCATCTTCGACTTACAGTGTAAATGAAGATGGTGTATCGCTGACAATTACGGTTGCTCGTGCCAGCGGTAGCAATGGTGCAGTCAGCATTGACTATGCAACTGCTGACGCTACTGCCATAGCCGGCAATGATTATTCCTCTGCAAGCGGCACATTGAGCTGGGCAGACGGTGACGCCAGCAATAAAACTTTTAGCATAAATATCAGCGACGATGTTATTTATGAAGGTAACGAAACATTCTCGATAAACCTATCATCAGTTGCTGGTGGTGCAACCATCGGTACCAGCTCAGCGATAATCACAATCACCGAAAATGATTCTCCAGTTCCCGGCATACTTTCAATCAGCGATACAAATATAACGGTTACTGAAGACGCTGCACTAGCAACAGTGACAGTAACACGTTTCAGTGGCAGCGATGGCGAAGTAAGTGTTGTATTTGCATCGGTGAACGACTCTGCAATCGCCGGTGAGGATTATACTGCAGCGTCAGGTACATTAAATTGGGCAGATGGCGACAGCTCGAATAAAACCATCACTATTACGATACTTGATGACATAATTTTTGAATCAGATGAGTTATTTGCTGTTGGTTTATCAGGTGCTACCGGCAACGCAAGCATTGGCATAGCCGAAAGCGCAATTACAATCACTGACAACGACGCTACACCACCGCCACCCGCACCAACTTTTCCTGGTACGGTATCTTTGTTGTCTGCAAACTTTGAAGTTGTAGAAAATGATGGATTAGCGATTATCACTGTAGTACGAGCAGGTGGAAGCGATGGCGCCATCAACGTTAACTATGCAATTGAAGCAGGCAGCGCAACGCTCGATAGTGACTTCACCACAACCTCTGGCATTCTTAGCTGGGCCGATGGTGACGCCACTGAAAAAACCTTCACAGTGATTATATTAGATGATCAAACACTGGAAGATGATGAAACTGTGCTCATTAATCTCTCCGGTGCGACAGGTGATGCAACTCTGGGAACAGCACACGCAACACTGACAATTACAGACGATGAAGTGCCACCCGTTGCACCCAATCAACCACCAACAGCACCTATACTGATTTCACCAACAAATGGAAGTACAGGTGTTAACCCGACACTGGTTACATTTGACTGGTTTATGGTAACCGATCCAGACGGTGATGAAGTTACGTACTTGCTGGAATATTGTGTGAATGCAGATTTCACCAACTGTAATTCCATTCAAACTGCGCAAAACAAAGTGGCCTCGCCTACTTTGATTGCAGGCATAGGCGGTAGCGCTGGCATGGGTCTCGCTATGTTTGGTCTTATGGGCTCAGCAACTCGCAGACAACGGATCGTACAGGCAACGGCATTAATTGCACTAGCGTTAATCATGTCTGCTTGTGGTACCAATATTCCACTGCCAAATGGTGATGGCACTATGTCACAGTCTGTATCAAACTTACAGAGCAATACAACGTATTACTGGAAAGTAACAGCAACGGATAGTAACAATCTAGCGGCGACTAGTGAGGTTTGGAGTTTTACGACGCTTTAGTAGAAAATAGGCATGCAAATTTCTTGAACAAAAGCACTTGAAATATTTAAAGGCTAACCGGAGTGTGTCAGGAAAAACTGGCACACTCTGATCTATATACACAAAGAAATGCTTTTTGTGTTTATAATACACTGTTGCCTATTAACCGAGATTGACTATTGAGTGCCCTCTCCACCGCATATTTTCCAACTGCGCCTATCAACACAATACTCTTAACGACAATAACCAATCCCCTCTACACAAGCAGCAAACCACCCGATTTGGTTTTTTAGCAATAAGCAAAGATTCAAATTCCTGAGAGAATTTTATTCGCAACACGCCAACCGGATACATAAGCGCCGTGTGCCGTACCATATTCACCATGCAAGGCTTCTCCGGCTAAAAACACATTAGCTGCATCCAGCGGATGTTCGATTAAGAATTTTCTTGCGTCCTCGCTTTCCTCACCCGGTCGGGTGTATGAGTATGCACCCGCATAATTGGCTTCGGTTTTCCAGTGCGATATCCTACTTCCGGCCACAACAAAATCATTGTTAATCAGCCCAATTGATTGTAACTCTGCGCGTGTTCGGTTTTGCGCAACATCGTCGCTCTCATCCAAGGCATCAGCAAGCGCACCGCCGACAATGGTGATGACTAAACAGCGATTGACATCGGGCACAATAAATTTCCATACTCGATTATTTTCATCCAAGTGCCAATAGACACTAGTGCCTCTTTCTACAAACCCCACTTCTTCGTCTTCGTTTGGATCAGCCGCACCGGGTACTTGAACAAGCAACACCTCCGTATCAAACAAGATCACAATTTTTTTGTAATTACCCATTGGCAATTGGCCATATTTTGTAACCACAGCGTCCGTACCATCGCCGCTGAGTCTTAGAAACTCAGAAGTAATCACACCAGATGAAACCGTCACCACCACCGCGCTGGATTCAATACGATTTTCACCGATTAAAATCTCCGGATGTTCTGAATTGGTACAAACCACTTCATTCACTCGGGTTTCGGTATATATTTGTAAAAAACCTGGATAAGTTGCCTGAAGGTGTTCACCAAAACTTTGAATGAAACCACCGTAACCCACACTTGACCACTCATTATTCCATTCAAAACCTACCAAGGGACCTGGGTCCTCATTACCAATAACATCATCATTCAAATCGATGGTGCAAAAATCCTCATATTCCGCCGCCTCTTCCAGAGGGCCCCATTTGGCTTTTTCAATACCATAAGCTTTCTCACATATTACGCGAATCTGATCATTTTCTTCATCGGTTCTTTCCGCTCTCCAGTCTTGAATAATTTGATCTATGCCCTCCTGGTTAGCTTCATAGAAACTACCATAATCACCCATAATAGTAGCAGCCGCATGCGTCGTAGCATCACCATCATTATGAATCGTATCGTAAACATTCGTTTCAATGATATTCCGCAAATTCTCTGCGACTCCACGATACGTCTCATTCAAGGTCTGAATCCAAGGATAAGCTGAACGTTGTTTATCACCAAAGAACTCATGCTCATCAATGGTCCAGTTTTCGTTGTTATTGTATTCCGCAATCCAGTCGTTGCGATGAAACCATTGGCAGCCTAAATCAATTTGCACCCCACCTAAAGCGCCATCGGTCCAGGCGCGCCCGCCAATACGATTGCTTGCTTCGTACAATATAACTTTTCTACCCGCTTCCAATAAAACCGCCGCAGCTTTTAACCCGGCAGCGCCCGCGCCAATCACAACAAAGGGTTTAAGTAAACGCAGGTTCACTGTTTCCACAGTGTTCCAAGCAAATGGGTTGGGGATGTCATTATCGAATATGAGATCGTCTGTCTCAGTAACGCTGGTAATTTGTATATTTTCAATAGCAAATTCTTCACCGGCTTCCTTGCGAATAACGCAATTGATAATACCATTTTCATCGGTATCGTACTCTACGGCATTACCACTAATAGCTATATTGAGCCTCTGATTATTATAATTGGACATATAAATATCCTTAACAACAATTATTAGAATCGAGCTATTCGGACACAACTGGATTAGCGCCAGTTCATCAGTTGTTTTAGTTTCAACAGTAATCGGCATAGTCTTAAGCCTTGTGAAGCAGCCGTTGAATCAGCTCAACTCGATCCAAACCCGGAAGCTTGGTTTGAGTTAATATCCGATATTGGTCGATTGCTTTAGGATTGAATCGCTCACGATGCTCAAGTCTTAATAGCGCCAATGCACGTATCGCCAGCTCTCCACGCATACCGAATTGTTGCGCGCACAAAACGCTGACGCGAATAATGGCTAGTAATTCCTCATCATCATAAGCCCTGGTGATGTGTTTGTTGCTTACGATTAATTGTTGTTTTAGTATTTGATAAAACTGCTGATTACGCCATTCGTTCATCAGCCGCATTTGCTCGGTTCGAATTAGCAACATAGAAACTTACCCTCTTCCAAGAAATAGCTAGACAAATCAATCAATTATTTGGCAAATGAGTTAGCTGCATCAACAGGAGCAGACCTTATATTTGACACAACCTCTACTTCAAGCGGCATTTCTTTGCTCCCTCTTTTTCTTAGCCTTCTCACACTCCTCACAAAAAGGCGTACCATTTTCCGCAGCTGCTACCAATGTCGCCGCCTGCGCTTCATAATCTGTATTATCAACCGGTTCCGGCGCGGGTGCAGGCCTTGGTGCTTCAGGTGGTGGAGCCGGTTCGGCTTTTGATTTTGGCGCCTCAATTGGTGCTGGCGCTTCTTCGACAACAATGACCACCGACTCATGTTTCAACAACAGTGTTTTCGCCAACACAAATTTATTTTGAAACAGCTGGGTGGCGACAAACTGACAAACCTGTTGATGATTCATACTTTCCACATGCGGGATTTTTTCCGATACCAATAACAAACGTAAATCTTTCATCAACACATGATTGGCCAAATGTGGTCGTAACCAGTGCATGGCATCATCAGCCCGATGGAATTTCACAATTTCATGATCCACCGGGTTAAAATAATTGCGTTTGCTGGCAACTTCTATTTTTTCTGGCCACGATCGTAGTGTTATGCGCATAGCAGTCCATTCATTACAAAATATTTTCCAATTAAAACCAAATCATCAATAACAATTCGTCAAAATACGGCCACACATTGTAGTGATGTAAGTGCGCAACTCTGGTGGATGCGCTTAGAGCTTATCCACCCTACCAATAACTCACACAGTTTTTTCTTAGCAGCCAAACATTCATTCTGGGTTACATAAACTCGGCAATTGCTCCTGCATTGCTCTACCACCTGCATCCGTGTAGTCATCCACTCAGGCTACGATTCTTCTTCAGTGTATTTTTTGATACTAATCAGCGTTTCTTCACTCATATCCATGTTTGAAAAATAGAAACGCTCATTATCTTTGCCATATTCAATAATCATTTCCTTTTGCTCACCGGCAATCCAGAATTTATTTGCGGAACCGAAAAATGTTGCCAATTCTTTTTTTGTACAGGTAGGCAAATATATACGTAGAACTCTGGGATCGTAATAACGAAAATATAAACGCCTGCCATCTTCGGTTTTGACTCTTAGCATTTTTTGAAAATGGCGTTTTAAATCTTTGCCCGAATCGTTAGAAACAAAAAAGACTCCCCAGTTGTCGTAAAACCCCTCTTGATAAATTTGATCGAACAAATCCGAATTCGATGGTAGTTTAATTAAATACGGTGCTACACGCGCCAGCACTTTCGGAATTTCTCCATTATACAGACAGGTGTATTCTTCTGAGCAACCCATGAGTAGCTTATAAATTTTTTCATTTCGCGCGGCATCTAATATGGCATATATGTGTGAATGCCTCGCCCATACCGGTGGTGTTTGGTAAAATGCAACAGGAGCCGCTTCAGGCTGTTTTTTGCTAAACCATTTCATACTTGATTTTGATTCAGTTATTTGAATTCATTTTAAGATTTACCCGCCAACCAAAACCGTAGGACAACCCAGAATAACCGTACCACCATGTGAGGTTGTTGAGCCCATTTTTGCCACAGGTTTTTTACCAATCATTACCGTGGTGCTGCCCATAGCGATGGTGTCCGGTGGACCAACACAGGTGCACATGTCACCGGCTCTGGCAGAGGGTAATTTACCAACCAGCACTGTTGGCTCGCCCGGCGGTAAAATTGGTCCGCCTACATGTGGCACAACGCCCGTTACCATGGGGCAAACATGCATGTCACTGATTCTTGCTAAAGGGACTGGCACAATTTTTCTCCAGTAAAGTTATGGTTTAGCACTGACAATTTCACCCTTACCTCCTTGAGCGATACTTATTCCGCGTTCGATAAAACGATTTTGAAGAGCCTGCATTTTTTTAATCTCTTCATGCGCGCTGGCAAGATTTACTGCGCCACTGATGGCTTTACCGAACACACCATCGGGTGGCTCTACCTTGGCTTCATCTTTTGGTGTAATGCTGCCACCACTCCAGTAAACCGCATTAGCCACCCAGGCCGCCGCTGTTGCATGTTCCAGTTTTTCGGCTAATTTTTCATTCAGACGCCGGTTATCTTCATCGGGTTGATAAACCCATTGTTCTGCTGCTTTAATTGCCAGCAAATCGTCTGCAGGTGGATTATCAACAAAACTGTCACGCACGCACAAACATGCCCAGTACACAGCCTCACGAACAGGCAAGGCTTGCGCAATAACACCGATGATATCTTTTAGCGCTGCATTTTGCTGAAGTGTCTGAATAAACGCTGACACAGTTTGATCAGCGGTTAGAAGTGTTTTTGATGTTTCTTCCAAGTCGACATGTTTACAAATAAACATTGCACGTTGATCTTTCGCTTTAATCAGGTTTAAGTCTGCTGTTGCCATTTTATTCAAATACCATTTTTGATTTCGCGTTTTAACACTTGGCCATGATCAATTAATCATGGTCATACCGCCCTGCACTTTAACCATGGCATTGCCTTTCACTTCTACCATGGTATCGGCTTCCACTTTTACCATCATACCTTTTACAGTTACACCTGATGGATCCATTTTTATGCTATTTGAACCACAAGTTAAGGTAATTCCTGACGCTTCGATTTTGATACTGTTGCCGCCGACTTTTAATTCAATTTTACTGGTATCAATCTTCGAAGAATTACCAGCCACCTTGCATTCAATTTTTTCCGAGGCTTCAAGGCTGATTTTCCCGCTATCGAGTTTTGTTGTCAGATTGCCACTAGTGAGTGCTAGATCGCAGTCACCTTTATCCAGTGTAGTTTTCTGGTTGCCGGATGTTAAGGTGGTTTCCTGATTACCTTTTTTTAAGGTGAGCTTTTGGTCACCCTCATCAAGCGTTGTGGTTTGCCCGCCTTTTTTTAAATCAATTTTTTGATCGCCTTCGGTTAATTCCAGCGACTGATTACCTTTTGTTAGCGTTGTTGTAACATTACCTTCTGACAGAGTTTCAATGACATTACCTTTTTTTAATAAGTAGGTGTCATCGCCTTTTTCAATAGTAACCGATCGATTTTCATTAATTTCAGTATTGAAATCTTTTTGCGCGTGGATATAAATTTCTTCCGCATCTTTTTTATCTTCAAAACGCAATTCGTTGAATGTAGATGCACCACCTTCTTTGCTGCTACGGGTTTTTATACCGGATTGGGTTTGATTTGCAGGGAGATCATATGGCGGCATATTGCTCGCGTTGTAGACTTGCCCGGTGATTAACGGCTTATCGGGATTACCATCAAGAAAACTAACAACTACTTCCTGACCTATACGCGGTACGACAATGCTTCCCCAACCTTTTCCTGCCCAACTTTGTGAAACACGCACCCAACAAGAGCTGTTTTCGTTGTTCTCACCCAAGCGATCCCAATGAAACTGAACTTTTACTCGGCCATATTTATCCGTATAAATTTCTTCGCCAGAGGGGCCAACCACCACTGCGGTTTGCATGCCATAAATGCACGGTCTCGGTGTGATGTGTTTTGATTTGGGAATTGTAGCGACAGGCACACAGACAAATTGATTAAAGTACGAACGAAGTTCGCTGGCATTTGACAATGCATCTTCAAATGCATCAAAACGCAAACTGGTGATGGTATATTCCTTACCCTCTTCGCCGGGGCATTCATGTTTTTTGATCTTGAACTTTCCACCCACCTTTAAACTACGATAAGTGCCGGATGATTCCAATGTATGAAATTGCGATTCTTCCGCCTCAATTCGAGCTCTTACAAATGGCTCAGCATCGCCAGACTTAGCGTAAGCATAGGGATAGTGATAGTGTTCAAATTTCTGGTTGTTTTCTAATTTAATAATGCTGCTGATTTCTTTGCTTAAATCAACACTCGGCTCTTCAAAAGAATAGCTGTTGCTAGTCACTTTACCCGTAATATAGGCATGGTTGTGTGACCAGGAATGCAAATGTTCGTCGGCGATGTTATCCAGATAAATTAGTTCATTTTCGATACAGCTTTCAAAGCTCGTTGTATTATCTGATAGCACCATCGTATGCTTACCCTTTTCGTGAGTAAAATAATAAAAGATACCCTCTTCTTCCAATAAGCGATTGACAAAGTCAAATGTAGATTCGGCATACTGCACACAATAATCGCGGGTTAAACAGGTTTTCGATACTTTAAGTTGGTAATCATTAAACCCATAGGATTGAAATACATCTTCTATGATTTGCAAAGCAGTTTTAGCCTGAAATATCTTATGATCACAAGTTTTTGTTAAAAACCAAAACCAGGGTACGACAACAGCTTGATAACTGCGATAGCCGTCTTTTCGCAAAGAGCCACTAACAAACTGACTAACATAGCCATTAAAATGACGCTCACTACCATTACGCAATATCATCCAAAAATCGACAGACTTCCCAACAATATCTTCCGGCTTTATTGTCTGATCTTCAGAAACAAGCTCAAGCGTGTAATAGAAAAGGTTTGATATGGATTCATCACTGCTTATCCGGTTGAGGACTAGTTTATCCTTACCCAACGAGGTTGTTATGCTGATGAATTTTTCTTCTACTTGCGCTGTCATTTAAAATTCATTTACTCAAATTAGATTTCAGATACACCAATAACGATATTTGGTAATCATATTGATTGAATGGGTAAAAGCTTCGATTTCGTTGAACATCCATTCCTCCAAATAATCTCGCTGGAGCATATTAGTTGTTTCGAAAAAGCCAAGGGTATACTGTTTTCTGGAAAATAAATCATGAAAATAATTTATCAGTAAACATGAGCAACGTGTGTTACCTAACTCACACACAAACGTGAACGATCGAATAACAACCATCAATCACGGCTATGAATTAGTTGACATCAATGAAAATACTAGCGAATTATTAATTACAATAAAAGCCATAATATTTAATGTCATATTATCCCCTCTATCCAACAATCACCTCGATATTATATTTAGCAGGTTAAAACCTATTCCTATTAGATATTAACAAACTCACACCATAATCATGGTGTTATGACAATTTTGAGAATAACGCCCGATTCTTCTTCTCTCGATTAATTTATAACATCAGTGAAATTGCATGCAGAATTAAATAAACTTGCACACTAGAATTTTGTTAACAATTTCAAATTGCACATTATTACTATACTCGAGCCGTTCATCAGCTCTACGCTCACATATAAAGATATAAATTTCCCGATTAATTACTAGATAAGGTATTGGAAATTTAATTGATGTGGTTACTTAAACTACAAGGCAAAATTACTGGATATACTCACATTAAAAGCAGAATTCAATAAACACACCTTAACCCTTTTAATCGAATTACTGGCGGCGCATACAATTGCCTATTCATCAGGAACTTTGATGCTAAAAATAGCTGAACAAGCTTTCAATTTTCTGAGGTAATTCATGCGCGCAAGATGGCTCCCCCCAGAACCATACTAACGTACCAATTAGACAAAACACATCAGCTATGGAAAAAGACGTTACCACGCAATAGACAGCTACATGTTTATGTCTTAAACATATAATGGAACTTAATGGACACCATTTATCGTGCAATCATTTATAAAGGAAGAGAAAGTATACGCTGGATGAATGAATCATCTCTCAGCACAGAAAGATAAGGAAGCGAAAATAGCCGAATTGAAATTCACTGTTACTACTTATCATGGTAAAGAATGAAGAATCACGTTTGTTGTGAAGAATTTAACGTGGCAAAGAAAAAGCCCCGTGAATATTAATTCACGGGGCTTCTAATATGGCGCGCCTGGAGCGATTCGAACGCCCGACCGCCTGGTTCGTAGCTATGCGGTTTGAGATGATTCCTTTTTAAATCAATGTGTTGTGCGGGCACCCATTGCCATAAATGCACCACAACGCACAACAATGCACAACAGATGTCCACGAAATGCCCACGCTGCTATTCCCTGCTACAAGCGGCTAAAAGCGCTCTAACTATTGATTTCACAACGATGCTCAATGGCACACCACATTCAGAGTATACAAAGAATGATCACATGAACATCCTCTTTATCAAGAGCTGTTCGCTGAGAACAAGCCCCTCGAACCAGCCAATTGGACGGCAATATACAAACCAATTGGACGATGATATTATTTCGATTAGACGATTAAACATTCCCACTTGGACGAACTAACAACTTACTTATGTATCCTCGCTACGTCACTCAGAATGTAAAAGAGGCCCTGACCGACACCCCTGTCGTGTTCGTCATGGGGCCTCGACAGGTAGGGAAAACCACCCTGGTAAAAAGCCTAATCAATGAAGAATGGGAATACATCACCCTGGACGATCAGGCACAGCTTGAGATTGCCAAAGCCGACCCGGTGGGGTTTATTCGCAATCTACCGCCAAAGCAGATTGTGTTGGATGAAGTGCAGCGGTTGCCTGAGCTGTTCGTTTCGATCAAACAATCCGTGGATGAGAACTGGCAGCCCGGCCGCTTTTTGCTAACAGGCTCAGCTAATGCCTTACTCCTGCCACGATTATCAGACTCCTTAGCCGGTCGTATGGAATCCGTGCGTCTAACCCCGCTCTCTGAATGTGAAATCCAAGACCAGCCGTCCACGTTCTTGAACAAGATGCTGTCACAGGAAGCTCCACAAGCCAAACAGACTCGTCTTAGGGATCATCTGCTACAACGTATTGTCACTGGCTGCTATCCAGAGCCACTGCAGCGTTCAAATGAGCGGCGCAGTACGGCTTGGTATCAGCAATACATCGGTACCTTGATCCAGCGAGATATCCAGGATCTAACGCATATCGACCATCCCGAACTGATGACCAAGCTACTCAAACTCACGGCCTTCTATGCGGGGAAATTGATTAACATTACCGATTTGAGCAACAAAGTAGGTCTTGACCGTCCTACTATTAAGAAATATTTGGCATTACTGGAACAGTTGTTTCTGGTGGAACAACTTCCAGCATGGCACTCCAACGAATACAAACGACTCATTAAAACACCCAAGATGCACTCTATCGACACGGGTATGATGTGCGCCATCCGAGGGTTAACTAAAGAACGATTAGTACAACAACCCGCTGATTTTGGCCTATTGCTGGAATCTTTTGTATACAACGAATTACGCAAGCAGGCGACATGGCTCGATGAACCTTTGCACTTCTTCCACTACCGAGATAAGGATAAAGTAGAAGTCGATATCATTATTGAAAACGGCATAGGGGACTGTTTCGCTGTGGAAGTAAAAGCTGCGGCCACCTTAAACGCCAAGGATTTTGCTGGGTTGAAGCGTTTTCAAAACATCACTGGTGAAAAATTCAAACTGGGTATATTGCTCTATGATGGCGATCACACCACAGCATTTGGTGATAGGCTCTTTGCTGTGCCGATTGGTGCGCTATGGGCCTAAGAGTGAGATTCATATTGACTCTAGTTTTTAGAAAAGCAACAACTGGATAACACAACACATTAAGATCAGCACATTGACCCAAATAGAATTCCCAAAATATCAAGAACTCGTAAAAACCCTGCCTATTGGTAAGCAATTACCTGATGCCGTGTATATACATAAAAGCGCTTTTTCTCATATTCCTGAGGCGCTAGCAACGCTCACCTCTCAAATGGCCGATATGTTCGAGATCGCTGACAAATCCTGGAACTTGATTAAATTCTCAAAGCGAAATTTCAAAATCACCTTCCTAAGTTATCCACGCTTTGATGAATATGCCTATCCTGAGCTACAACACAGTTATACTGTCGATCTACAGCGCTTATCTGTCCGCAAAGCCAACTACGCTAAATCAGACAACCCGCCAATCCTTCACCGCAAAGAGACTTTTGTTAATGAGGATTACCCTCTCTACACCTTATTCAAAGAGATAACCACCGAAGGTGAAGAAGCTGGGCTTTACGAAAAAACCCGCAGCATTGGCTTTAAACAGAATTGGCAACGCCTAATCAATACCAAGGGATGCTTTATAGATGACTCTGGACGCCTTCACCGAAAAGAGGAGTTAGCAACCAAAGAGTCTTCGGGAGAACATGTAGTCAGCAAAATCGAACGCCACAAAACAGCAATTGATCGCAATAAATTATCATCACCCATGCAAACTTTGGCCAGGCACGGGTACTTTGATGGTAATCACTCGATACTAGACTATGGTTGTGGCAAAGGTGACGATGTTCGAGAGCTAGAGGCCCACGGTGTCGATGTTTTAGGCTGGGACCCCGTCCACAAACCAGAGAATACGCCAACTAAGCGTGACATTGTTAACCTCGGATTTGTTATCAACGTCATTGAAGATATCAATGAACGCAGAGATACTCTCAAAAAAGCATTTTCATTCGCTAAACGAGTACTTGTTGCCTCAGTTATGGTCGCTGGTGAAAGCGTCATTCGACAATTTACCCCCTACAAAGATGGTGTCGTTACCTCAAGAAATACCTTTCAACGCTATTACACGCAATCGGAGTTCAAAGAGTATCTAGAGGATTCATTGGGTGAGATAGCCATTGCCGCTGGCCAAGGTATTTTTCTAATATTCAAAGACAAACTTGAAGAGCAGCATTTTCTTTTCGAGCGCCAACACATTCGCCGCAACTGGAAACAGATCACAGAGCGACAGGCTCGCACGCAAACCAAGCAAGTCACTAAACAACTCATCGATAAACACAAAGAGTTGTTTTCTGACTTTTGGGAAACCACTCTTGATCTAGGCCGAATACCTGCAAACTCAGAATTTGAATTCTTCGATCGCATCCGTTCCATCGCTGGATCACACAAAAAAGCCTTTGATGCGCTGAAAGATTATTTTGGTGAAGAGTCCTTCCAACAAGCTCAATACGCACGGCGCAATGACCTACTAGTCTATTTCGCACTTGGCCAATTTGCTCGCCGAAAACCCTATAGCAAAATGCCAGATGATATGAAGCGGGACATCAAAAGCTTCTTCAGCGGTTATAAAGCAACTATTGAAGAGGCGATGAAGCTCCTGTTTAGCGTTGGCAATTCAAAAACTATCGAAACTAAAGCTAACGAAGCGTACACAACGCATTCAGTTGGAGAGTTTGTGGGCGGTCATTCGTGGGTTATTCCTAAAAAATTATTGAGCGATCTCCCCCCTGAATTGAGAGTATATATTGGCTGCGCATGTCAGCTATATGGTGACCTTGATGATATTCACCTTATAAAGATTCACTTCACATCGGGTAAAGTCTCGTTAATGAAATATGATAATTTCAAGAGAAAAGAACCGTTACTTATTCAGAGAATAAAAATAAAGCTAAGGGAGCTGGATATCGATTTTTTTGACTATGGCGATGAATATCCGCCACCCCCTCTCGAAAATAAACACTTATTTGTCTAGCCTGATTTAACGTAGAATTTGGGCGCGCCGTAGTGCAACTTCAGAAATATCCTGGGTGATTAATATTTCAGAAAAGAAATATGACATCCAACTAACAAAAGATTGCCATAAATCATTTTTAGTAAAATCAGAACTCAAAGCTAGGTTAATATAAGGTAAAGCATCTGCGCGAGTGAGAATCATATCTTTATCACCGCTCAATAACGATTTTGCTAATGGAATTTTTGAAAGTAGTTTTTGGATTTCTAATCTAAACTCCTTTTCATTGAGACCGGATTGCAAACCTGCTCCCGCTATATCATCAAGTAACACTTGATCAGCTGTACCCACATATCCGATAGGTGATGAATTATATAACTCGTAAGCCCGCTCAGACTTTCGGCTTTTAGGGAACCAGAGGGTATCAGGCTTTATTGAAGTGGTTTTAAAACTATCAGCTAATCTTCTAGCTTTTTCCGCCTCAAGCTGATCGGCTGGCCGTTCAACTAAAGATATAGCATGCAACGTATTAACTACATTTGAATCATCTAGTGTTGTTTCTACAAGAATTTCAATGTTATTTTCTCCATCCGCTTCACCTAATCCATATTGAGTGACATTTGCCGACCCAGTTAAACACCGATCATCTGCTATATAAAGCTTGGCATGAAGTTTATCTACTAAAGAAATAGAAAAATTCCCACGTTCTTCTAACACGGAAATAATTTCAGGGTCAGAAACTCCAGCTGCTATTTCTTCTGGTAACCAGCGTGTAACGCATCGGATAAACACCTCCTTTGGAACAGCTTCTATAAGATGCTTTAATGCAACAACTTTAATAAATGGAGCAATAATTGAAACCGTTTTGTTTGAGTTTCGCAGAAGCTCCCGAACCAGTTCACCTTGACTTTTCACTTTTAATCCCATTCAACTATATAATGTCAGTGGGCGGAACTGATCCATCATCTTCATCAAAAAACTCTTCGGCATACTTGCCCCATTCGATTCGAGCATCACGAACAATTCGCTTCATTTTATCCGTCTGCTCGTCCTCATACCGCGCCCATGAATAAATTAAAATTCGAAATGCGGCAGCAGCTTTATTCAGTCGTTCTCTCACTTCTTCGTCTGAAAGCTCATCTAGATCTGGATGCATTACATCATATAAATGCGAATGAACTGGGTGTTCTGCATTAAGAGCAACCTGTATAACACCAGGTAATGTATCAATATCAAAAAAAGCAGGACTTGACTGATGAGATTGTATCCATCTTACGCGATTTCCTGATTCGATAGTCTCAGCAACTCGACGAAGTGCGTCATCTTTTGCGAAATGATGTTTACCCACTAATGAGTTAACTTGTGCTTCGGTATGCTCTTGTTCGCTACCAGATTCCTTTGCAACATCAGATGCACCTTTGTGACCTTCCCCAAGACGACGCTTAATTGCTGCGGTAGCCTTTGCATCTGCCTTTTGATCTTCGTCTGGCGTATGGCGTTTACCCCTTTTTTGCCTTGACTCCTTTACGCGAGGTCGCATTATTGAAATTGCGTTTTGAATTTGTTTTCTCAAATCTAAAAGGTGAACCCTATGATCACCATCATCCTCCATCCTTTTTCTAACATCACCTGCCGATTCTTCATCAGGGAGAGCCTCACGTCTCCAGTCAAATCTTGCAAGACGTTGGAAAGTCATTGTTCCTTGCTTATTATTTGTAACTCCAAAAACCTCATCAAGCGATGTAGGAAAATCAATCTCGACTGTCCACCATCGTTCTCTTGGATCATCACCACTCACCCATGACGAATCTAGCTCAAGTTCCCGATGGGCGCGCATCATCGAAACCCCCATACTGCTATCTGCATGCTTACCCCAGGGAGCATTACCGGCATCTTTATTAGAATATTCCTCTGGCCATGATGCGTCCGGATGAGATGAATCGCGCACATGAGGCTTTGCATAAGAAGCACGCACACGAACGACATGCTCTTCTCCTTTAAATGTCACTGGAATTTCAAACGGACTAGATTCAAGCTCGGTGAACATTGGACCTGGGCCAAAATATTCTGGACATGAAGTGCTAGTCATTAGATAAAGTGGATCATTTGGTCGAACATGTACAATATCGTCTCGCAAAACTTCGATACTATCGTTTTCTACGATTGGTATCAGGGTAATATACCTCTGAAGTCCTATTTTATCTGCCTCATATTGATAGTTAGAGTGAAGACGTTCGTTAGGTTTAGCAAGAAAACGGCGATAAATGCGTCCGAGCAAAATTTCAGTATGTTTAAATACTGTAGATGCGCGTTTCCACTCGACTCTATCTAAGTCACTCCAAACTACAAGTGTACCTGAGTCACCTAACGGGTTATTACCTGATTCTATATACGCTTCTGGAATGGGTTCATGCTTAGGTTGAGGAATTTCAGTGGCTCCGTCATTCACCTCTTCAATTGATAAATGTGTATGCAAGGCATTAGTTACACCGGACTGCCAAGACCACACATCAACTCGTGTTGCCTGAGACAACGAGGAATTGGGAAGACCTACACCAAATCTTCCGATTCCCTTTCGCCCCTGACGGGTTCCATCGCCATACCGTAGACTTCGTCGCAAAGTAATTTCATCCATACCTCGGCCATTATCTAATACAGCAAGTTCGCTTAGCGTAATACGACCTGTATCTGGGTGTGGGCGACTTACGCCAAATATCTCTATTGAATCCGCATCAGCTTCAATTGCATTGTCAATAATTTCCGCTAGAGCATGAGTTGTGGATTTATATCCGCTGTCACGCATTGCCTCAACGGTCATTCCTGTATTAATAATAGAATAACTCTGTGTAGTTAAACCCATACGTCCTCCCAATTAAGAAATGCTTCTGCTATGTCCCCGAAGCCCGCTAAACTAGGATCGACAACTGTTACAATATTGCAAGTTTCAGTACCTCCAGCCTTAGGGCCTCGTATAGCTCGACCAACCATTTGACTATACAACACTAGGGACCGTGTTGGCCGGGCAATAACAACAGCACTCGCAGATGGCGCATCAAAACCAGTTGTCAGAACACCAAAGTTAACAAGAACCATTGGGCGTAAATCGTTAGATTTAAAGGTACGAATTATCTGGTCTCTAGTTCGAAGGGAAGTAGTTCCAGTAACGACCCCCGTTCGTACGTCTTGGACGGCTAAAATTGCTGCAAGAACCTGGGCATGATCAACTGTCGCAGAAAACACAAGAATTCGTGTATGGCCCTTACTGAGCAGATTATGAATAGCATTTAACACAGCAGTTACATACTGTTCACTCATAGAAAGATTTGCCACAACTTCACTAGGAATCTCCAGCGAACCTGATATGTTATCAAGCTCTTCATCAGTTAACTTTATTCCAGGTTCAGATAACAATGTGCTAAATATGGGCTTAGCTAAATAACCATGCTCTATCAAATATTCAATTGGATTGTCTCCCGGCACCTCAAGGCCAACTTTATTGTGCGCAAAAAACTCTGCAAGCTGTCCATCGGCATCAATGTCAGCCCACGTACGCCCCGGTGTAGCAGACAAACCAAGCAATGAACTTTTATGATCCAAAGTTAATTCTTCAGTTATCCGCCGATATGTAGCTGCTATGCTTTGATGCGCTTCGTCAAATACAACTAGACGAACACGTTGAGATAAACGTATTGCCCAATCTGGGTCATTTCTTGAAATTACAGCCCATCCCTTGGCGAGACCAATAGCAAGGAACCCATCTTCAAACGCATTGAGATCGGGCATACGATCTCCCCACATAGTCCCTATATTGAGAGGACGGTTGCCTAAGTACTTCCATGCCTCTTGAAATGACAATACAGCTTGTTCAAGTAACTCCTTGCCGGACGCAAGCCAAACAACTACCGAAGGCTCATTGGATCTCAAGATGTTTGCGACTACATGCATAGCCGTCCGAGTTTTCCCGACACCTGTCGGAAGATGGAGCAAAACTCGTCGTTCACCCTCTAATAAATTTTCCAACAATCGATTAACAGCTTTTCTTTGATGATCGAAAAGACCATAGACCGGAGATACAGTGGTGCTTGCCGGTGCAATAGGAGGTTGGATATGTTCTTGATAAATTCCAAAAAACTCACGAGCACGATCAATCTCAACCTGCGACCACCCCTTATTATCACTTAGTGTTCCGCCACGCCCAACACGAGCTTGAAATTCTTTTGATTTATCATGAGGTAGTAATTTTAAAACCTTACGGCGCCCAATCTCATTCGCAAGTAAACCATCAATGTCAATTAAAGAGCGTGCCACACCCCTAAGTTTTTCTTGGTTGATCCTGCCGCCAAAAATCGCATCCAGTACTTTTAGTAATCCTGAATCAAAAAACTCACGAAGATCGTTTTCATCAATTGAGCTGAAAAACTGACTCACACTTAATCCCGGACCGTTATTCATTAACGCCACTCCGATGAAGAATTAAGAACTATGGTTTCGGGATAAAGATATTGTCATATGAGCATCAATAAAATTATTCTTCTGTTTTATACTTTTAGATTCCATTCACTGTCTCTTATATCTAGTCAATAATTTCACAAAGAACAAATCAAACAAGCTTGATCCTCAGGATCGTCATCATCAATTTCATTTCGAAGAACATCTTGCCAGCGTTCGGCCGATTTCTTATTAACAACGGATTCTTGTTTCTTTTCTTTCTCTTCAGCTCTGTAAACAATTTCCTCTAATGAGCCGGCTTGGCTCCATGTGTAGCCTTCACCACACTCTTCAACTTCAGCCTTGCCCCAGTCAAACTTACGCTTGGCGACTTCTTTTTCCATTTTAACTGCTTTTTCAAACTCTTTAGGGTGCCTACGTTTAAGACCTAGCCACTCATCTTGTCGCTGAAAAAAACAAAAATAACAGCCGGAACGACTACGCCATTCGTAATATTCGGGTATACCGATACTATCTTCCAAAATCTGGAAAATTTCATCTCTTACCAAGCCATCTTCCGCAAAGGGAAAGACAGCTTTGATGGTCTCTTTTTGACTGATGTACCCTTCACGATTTTCATCAGCACGAATTCCTACGTAGCTGATCACAGGACCATCAGCTACGAACTTTTCAAAGGGCTTTATTTTCATCATACGAGTACACCAGCGCTGCCGAGGAGAAGGTAGGTAATTATTGTGAATACGTAGCCAATATTCGAAAGGCTTTTCACTGCCTAGGCGGGTAATTTCTTTACCTAAATAGGCTTCTAACTTATCTAACGTGTCGTATACCTCTTGTAGCTCTGCCCCTGTATCAGTAAAAAAATATTCCATCTTTTCAGAAATTTCTGGATAGTATTCTTTGATATAGATAGCGAGTGCTGCGCTATCTTTACCACCAGATATCCCAAGCACATGGCGTGTACTGTCATCTGCGCTTAGCGCTATCTCATGCCACTTCATTTTGCCTCCTTAACCGCTTTTGACGGCGATTCAGTAGCCGCAGATTGTTGTTTGTTGGATTCGAGATAGTTCGCTAAAAACTCATCAACTACCTCGGCGAGCGCAGCTAAGCCTAACTCTTGCCCTTGCTCACTCAAGTCGTTCAAATTCTGAGTTATTACTTTCTTTGTATTTTCGATGAATCTTCGCCGTTTTAGGTCAACGGCCACGACCGCATCATAATCCGGCGCACCCTTTTTAATGCTACGAAGTAGGTACACATCAAAGTCGGAGTCTGCTTTGTTACCGACTTGTTGATAGTGAACTCGAAGTCTATCGAGGTCATTCAACTTGCGGCTAAATTCAGTCAGTCGATACTCTGCTGTATCTCGCTCTGTATCACTCCACTTGTCGATAGACTTACGACCAAGGAAGGTGAGCACACCATCAAACCAGGCCTCGTCACTCTTATCTTTTTCTATCAACCTTAAGATAAAGGCACGTAATCCATCTCTATCGATGGTGTACTCTTCAAAGCCTGTATAGCGACCATAGGCTAATTCTCTAAGTTTTTTTAATGAGATCTCTTTATCAAAATGCAGTGCCTGCGCACAAAGTTGACACATTTCATCTTTTAACTCGGCAAAACAATATTTAAGCTCTCGTAGTGTATCTGTTAATGCCTGAGATAGGCCCGCAACGGCGGCATCATCTTGATCCTTTCCTTTAAGCTCGAAACCAAGCACCTTAGGCACCTCTTCAACGAGTAACGTAACTGGTGACTTAGAGAGTTTGAAAGCATCGCGTACTGCTTGACTCTGCTTTGAAATACCTCTTGCTGTTTTCTGTGTGTACTCAGGCAGCCCAGACATGAAATTTGCAATGGGCTTAGCAACGCCAAGTAAACCCTGTATTTTTCCATCTTTAAAGAGTGCTTTTGAGTACTCTTTAAAGATGGATGAGTTTAAGCCAGCAATTCTAAATCGCTGAAAGGTAAACTCATCAGGCCGCTTCATAAAATGCTCAACCATCTCTTGAGTAAAGCGCGGCTTGAAAATACGATTTTCGTAAATGGCCAACTCATGTTGATTGGCGATAATCACAGCAATGTAGAGGATCGGTAATACGCCCTCTTTTATGCCGTAGGGTGGAGCTAATAGCTCCCTGTTAACCTCAATAAGCGACTTAGGCAACTTCTCCGTGGTGTCAAAGAATCCATCTATCCTTGTCCATACACCATAAAAACCACAAGGATCATCTTCTCTCTTATTTGAAGCGGGTCCTTTGACAGCCCATTCACCATTCTTGCTTTCAATATGGAGATTCGCCTTTTTTAACATGGCACGATAAATCGCCTTCTCCGGCGGGAATTTATCAAAACCAAGGTCTTTTTCTATTTCGTTGTTCAGCATCGCCATTACAAGCTTATTTTTTGCGGCATTCGCTTGTGACGATGGCTTGTCTCGATTGATCAGCTCGTTAAATATTTTAGGGCTTAGGCGATATACCTTTTTTAGAATGAAGGAAAGTCCTTCTTGAAGCGTTCGCTTGTTGGTAATTTCAAGACGTTTGGCTCGGTAGAACCACTGGCCAATCTTTGGCTCCTCAATCAGGTATGAAATCTGCTCCTCTTCTTTGGCAATGGTTGCTCCGTAACGATCAGCAAACTCTCTTTGTGCTACGGGGTCGGTATGCAGTGCTTGGGCACTACGTTGAATTTCTTCTAATGCCAGTGACTCTGCAAGAATTTCACGCAACTGATCACCATTTCGACACAGAACTACGATATCTAGCGTAGAGAAACGGTTGACTACTTTATCGGTGAACAAGTCTTCATCATCTCTGCTTTCTGCAAGATAGATGATGATTCGCGCATCACGGATTTTTTTTTCAAGTTTTTCGTAATTTGAAGCATCGGCAAAAACGGGGATAAAATAACGTAGCGTGCCGCTGTCGATGGTATAACGCCGTGCTACAATAGGCAGCAGGCTATGTCTTGAGTTAAGCTGTTCAGCAAGGTTGAAAGCGCCTAGTTTGCTGGTCTCTTCTCTTACATGCCCCTCAAGGTCAAAGTCGCTACCTTGCCATACTCGATACTCTGAACTAAATTTTCTGTACTGAATAGTTGATTTCTGAGTTAAGCCTTTAAGTGCCTTTTTAACTGACTTCTCCGATGGCAAACTTAGCTCTATCAATTCGCTAGATGCCTTGAAGTTACCTTGAGCACCGATGATGTTTAGCAAACCAATAGTCTTTAAGATATTAATTTCATCTTCAGTAGCATCACCTAAGCGTTCAATTGCAGTAACAACCTCTGCCCAGCGACGATGGGTAAAATGATCTGATAGCGCTGCAGGTTGGTTTAATATAAAGTATTCGTAAATTTCCCAAGGATAGATCCAATCACCCACCTTGTCACAGCGACTCAGTGCATCCTGAAACCCGTGTGCCTCTCTACTCCCTAGGTAACTAAACAATGTGCGTTCGTTTTGAGCGACCTTTTGACATAGTAGAGGCAAAATGAGGGCACTAATTGGGTGAAGCGGATAACATGCTTCAAATAGTTCAGAAGCCACATTAATGCCCATTGCACTCGGTAGTGCCTTCGCCTCTGAAAAGCACTTTGAGAGCTGCTTAGCCTCTTTTTTTATCCTGCTACTTTCGGCCCTTGATAAGTCGTGTTCGATAGCCGCTGCCACAACACGTAATGTTTGTTCTGACGACTCCAAAAAAGGAATATTTTCAAATCGTCCTTGAACCTTAGCCCACTCATTTTTAAGAGACTCGCCCAAACCGCGCGCATATCGTTCAAAGGCTTGATGGAGCATGACGACCATGGCTAGTTTTGCGTCGTGCGGTGCTAACGCATGCTCAGCTAAGGATTGCAATAAGAAGATGTCGTTTGCGCCGTAATGACGGGCTTCATATTCCAGGAACTTGCCAAGCTCATCAATTACGATTAGCAGGCCTGAATAACCGGTTGCAGCCAAAGCATCTTGAAACTCTTTTATGCAGGCCAAGATATCCGTGGTTGATGGCGATTCTTTTTGTTCTGCCAACGCGGAAAGTTTAGCGATGATTGCTCTTCTAGGCCCGCGCTTTCCTTTTAGAACTTCATCCGCCTTTTCCACAAGTGAAAGAACTAATCGCCTACCTAGCGATTCGGGACTTCCCGTTATCAAAATAGTGCAATAACCTTCTTTGCCACGAGTGAGTCGAGTAAGTGACGCTCGCAGCCCCACTTGATCATCCTGTGTCAGCGTCGCCCTAGCGGCTTGAGTCGCTGCCGCTGAGGATGGGCCTAGCAAATGCGCCAGAAAAACAGCAAATGAAGATTTACCTGACCCATATGGGCCAACGAGAGACCAGGCCCGTGGGCTTTCATCTGTTTTTAATGCCTCGGCCACCCGCTCAAGCGTACGCAGTGCTCTAGAGGTTGGAATATAGGACTCGACTACGGCTTGTGAGCTTGCATCACGCTCTAAATTGATTGAACGTGTGTAATGAGTGTTAACGCTTACTTTATCAATTAGACTCATGCTGCATTCTCCTGCAACTGGCCTTTATAATGAAAGTTTAGAAATTCAACTGGGTCAATCTCATCCAACAGATAGAGCTGATGGATACCGGCCGTTTCTCGTATTTCAAAAACACCTGGTTTTTGGTGAATCAATTTTTCTAGCTTGGTTATCATCGCGTTTTCAGTTAGGCGGAACACCGCTCCGGGAGCTGGATAGCCACCTTTGGCATACATCAAGTTATCAATCGGGAGTTCCGCAACCCCCATAGCTTCAAATAGCTGCGCAACAGCAAAACCAAAGATGCCAATAGGCAGTGCTTCACGTTCAAGAGCGCGTGAGTAATATGTGCGCCCACCAGGTGCTTGTGTAATCAGCCCTAGCAACGATAACGGCGAGTCTAATGCTTCTTCGACAGGGGTACGTGTATTGCCTTTTGAACGTGCATACATACGCAGCACAATGGCCGAATCTTGTTTTACTGTGGTTGCAGAAAACTTGCTTTGAATATTTTGTTTAGCAAAATCAAGAAGCGCTGCGGACGCTTCTTGTGACGTGAATTCCGGCTTATGGAATTTGTTAAAAAACCAATACCAGCCTGTTGCCAGTTCAGGGTTTGATGCAATCAGCCAGTGAACCAACCAAATGGTTGCCTCATCCTCCAGGTAGTGATCAAAGCCTTTTTTGCCAAAGATTTTATCGCCCAAGGGTGTTGTTTTAAAACCAGGGGTAGCAGGCGCTATCAATTGGGCTGCCTGTAGCCAGTATCGAATGGCATTAACCATGTTCTTACCAACACCAAGTACAACCGTCGCATCTTCATCTGAAAATATTGTGTTGCCGCCGGGGGCAGAAACCGCTTGGTAACCTTTAGTCAACCAACTGTAACGGAGTGCAAAAGTTTCATGGCGTCCGAATGCGGCTTTAGTCGAATTAAATAACATCAGTGCTTCCTTTCACCTAGTTCCTGCGATGAAAATAGAGGTAACGTAGAGTTACCGCGCTCCTCCAAAAACAGTCCCACATTATTGAGAAACCACTGTTTCAAATTCATCCCCTCATCACCAAGAGCATCATACAACTCCTGTTTCAATTCAGGGTCAATTTCGACGACGATTCGCCCACTCGTACCTTTAGCCATATATTCGATCCTCACAACGACCTGCATGTTATGTAACATAGAGCATCTTACATAATGAAACGCCAGATAACAACATAATATTCACTTAACAATCAATAGGTTACAACTCACCCAAAATAGGGGTTACCTTGCTTTTCCCCATAGCATTCATCGTGTTACAGAGGATAACAATGCCCAAACTCAGCTATCGATTACAGTTAATTAGCTGATTTAAAGTACATAATTTCAATATTCACAAGGCCTTGAATAAAACAAGGGTTATTTATTATTCTCGAAAATAATTATCCCTTGATCTTGGCCAAACGCCTGAACTAACCTGCTACTAATTCCGCCCCACTGACTATTCAGTGGCCCTTGTTGGCACTGCCAACACCCAAAGCGCCTCCGCCGAACCGTGTAACAGGCGCAACGACCCTTCGGTCGCCGGTTCATTTTGCATCCAGCCTAACGGCATTCTTTTTTTAACCCTGCCGGGGAGTCTTCCCTGTCACGGGATATCTCTCTGCGCATTTTTCAATTGCTAACCAAGAGAGGTAATCCATGAATATCAATGGTGTTTTAACTATTCGTACTATCCAAGGTCGTAACGGGCCGTTTAATGTCGGTCGTCTCATTACTGATTTGGGCGAGTTTTCTGTTAAGGACACTCTACTGGAACAGTATGAGGAAGGTCGGTATGAAGGGAATTTCAATGTGACGCAGATATTTCCTTCGTCCTATTTAGCTGGTGGTCGTTTTGTCGTTGAGGTTCGGGCAACAATCAAGAGCCTGAATCTCGATGGTGTTGACGATCTCAAGCCTGAAGATAAAGAAGTTGCCGCTGAACCTGATCCAGTAGACAACCAACCGGAATCAAAAGAGGTTGCTGTCTCTGATCAAACTGATCAACCCGCCGAAGATACTATCGAAAGTGGTGGTGAGCATGATGACGACGGTGGCGATGAAGCATTGTTTGATTCGTTGTGGCCGCTTGGAACTCAGGTCAAACTTGATCCAACGGTGGATCGACTGAAGTTCCGTTTACAGCGGAATCGTCTCAAGGATCTTGGTTACACCTTTGACCCTAGGGAGCAAATTTGGAGCAACAACAGCGCTAACGCGTAAACACAACATCAAACCCAACCGGGGAAAGTTACCCCGACGGGCGCTTTCTCTGGTTGTTTTTTAAATATGAGCTTAGGAGAAAGCAATGCAACATTCACTAATGCAGTTAGATGTCATTCCTGATCTGTATGTCGATGCCAGTTTGGTAGACGCTTACGACAAGCTGTTGTTTTTGTCTCTATGGGGGCGTGATACCGCGATTCAGGAATTCCTGGCCGGAATATCACTCGCCAATGAAGAAGGCGGAATCAATAGTTTTTTTCTTTCAACTGGAAACAAAGCTAACAGCGGTACACAACGTAAGTTAGTGCAAATCGGTGAAGCCAAGCGCTTGAATCATTACACCGGGCGAATGCCTGCCAGTAATGTTTTCGGTGGTGATATGGCTCACCTATGGGTCTTTGATCGTTTAGTCACAGACCCTGATCTTGCTAACCGCCGTACTATCGCCCTGTCCAAAGTAGATGGTGATTCGGTAGATGATAAAGCAGCAGCTAAAAACCGAATCTGGCAGTTGACGAAGGCGATATGCCATCTGCCACTGCTTGATCACTGGGCTGAAATTATCATCCAGACATTCTACGAGCGAGAGTGGATCAAGGATTTCAATGGCATTGGTGTTAACGGTGCCTTGATCGATCTGAGCCTTGCTGAAGAAGTCGAAGAAGAAGTGACTCGTCTTATCCGAGACGGTGCACTTACCCTTAACTAGCCATAGCCCCCACCTCTCCGGGGGCTTCCTTGATATTCCAAGACTGGGGACATCAAGGAAGATTCTGGAGTGTGTAATCCAGCAAACAGATTTCACCGTGGCTACTGCGATCAGTAGCACCTTTGCCGGTTTTTTACTGGCACCCAAATAGGCGTTTCATCGAACTGTGAGACAAACGCCCCGGCTATGTTGCCGTCAGTTCATCTTTTACTTTTTCCATTCACCTGCGGGGTATTGCCATACCCTTCGGGGCAGTGGCGCACCTCGCTCTTATTCATTTTCAGAAGAGGAGCATCACCATGGGTTGGTTATTTAGACAAGGCGCATCCAAATCAGACACCATTAGAGACTTAGTGAAATCTGAGGAGAATGACAAACGCCGCTGGGACACCATCGCACACTGTGTACGTGGAAATGTACTCTGGACGGTAGCCCAAATCACTTTTAAGCAGGATAACCGGCAAGAACGTTTCATCACCTGTTACCTGTTACAAAAATCGGAAGGCTGCGGTTGGGGATACAAGGACATGACGGAAGGTATGCATCCATACCACTATTCATGCCCATTGAAATATCTCGATATGGCACCGGTCGCTAATGAAGCATGGCGAACTGAAGTCAGAGACTATCACCAACGTCGCAATAAAAAAGTTGAGGTCGGTCAGAAGATTGGCCTGATCAACGCAACTATCCCTTGGATAGTAATTACCTCTAAGCGCCCTCTACTGGGGATACATGATGGCAAGCGCTATCGTGTACCCCGCCGGATGCTTGGCGAGGTGATGGCTTAACAATTCAGTACCTAAACCCTGTTGGGGAGCACATCTCCCCAACAGGGGCGGTATCTCTCCAGTCTATTTCAACTCATGAAAGGAGAGACACCATGGCTTTAATGTTTCAGCGCCTTGCGCGTAATTTTATCAAAAACGGTTACTTCCCTACGGATGCCGACACCATGACACGCGTGTTGTCTGCGTTGGCCGCTCCAAAAACGGGACAACTGCGCATTATCGACCCGTGTGCTGGAGAAGGTACGGCCTTGGCCGAGTGTAAACACCATCTAGGCACTGAACGTGTAGAAGCGTTCGGTGTTGAATATGACAATGAACGCGCCTGGCACGCTAAACAGATCCTGGATCGCTGTATCCATGGCGACATCCAGGACTGTGTGCTGGGTCAACGGCAATACGGTCTGCTCTGGCTCAATCCACCCTATGGCGATCTTGTCTCAGACAAAGGTAGCACTGGGGATCAATGTGGTGGCAAAGGTCGTAAACGGTTGGAAAAGTTGTTCTACAACCTGACTGTATCAGCATTGCAGTTTGAGGGCGTGATGGTACTCATCATTCCTCAGTACACATTGGATAAAGAGCTGGTTGGCTGGATCACTACTCACTTCCAACGGATCGAGGTGTTCAAAGCACCTGAACAGAAATTTAAACAGATTGTATTGTTCGGTGTCCGCCGCCGCACCAAGGAAGCGAGACGTGATGTGACCGGGGTAAAAGATCGCCTTTTGGCCATAGTGAACGGAGAATTGGAACCCGAGGTATTGCCACAAACGTGGACATCGGAACCCTATGCTGTCCCTGCGTCTGTCGGTGATGATGCCAAGTTCAGCTACGTGAAAATGGACAGTGTTCAGTTGGTGGACGAGATCGAGCGTAATCCCTGTTTATGGGATCAATTTGATCTTAAGTTCCGTTCTATAGCACTGGAAACCACAAGGCGACCATTAAGGAGGATGTCTAATTGGCACCTGGCTTTAGCGCTTGCTGCGGGTCAAGTCTCTGGCGTGGTTCGTTCGCAACGTGGACAGCAATTTTTAATCAAAGGCGGTACACACAAAGAGAAGGTAAGAACGGTTTCACAAGAGGTCGATGATGAAAAGCGATTGACCTCGACCACCGTACTGACCGACCGCTTTGTACCCGTTATCAGAGCTATCGATTTTACCCCTGGTGACAACTACGCTCGCGTAGTTGAGATCAGGTAGGAATTGATTTTTCACTACTAACTATCAGGGGCTAGTTCCCCTGATAGTTTTGCTTTTTCACTCTCTGAGAGCCTTGACCAAATGGCGTTAAACATTTAGCGCTATTTGATCATAGCATCTTGGTTTCCACCGTGGCCATTGCGGATTCAATGGCACCCTTGTCTGAAACTATTTATTTTTCAGACGCTCAAGCACTTTCGTAGAACCGGGTAGGAAGTGCGATGACAATGTGTCATCGGTTCGTATGTTTACTCACTTTTTAAATCTAGTTCACCTTTGCGGGAAAACACATCTCCCGTTTGGGCGTGACTGTTTCTTCCGTTCGTCATTAAATCAGGAGAAGCGCTATGTCACTACATAAATTCACTACACAGCTTGGCAACATCAAGCTTGTGGTCACGATGGGCTGGGATCGTCCTTTACAGGGCTTTTTCATGACCATCATACAAACTAACTTGGAACCGGCACCATCCGGCGAAGAGAATGAGGAAGATGATGAAATATGCCTCTTCAACAATTTAGAACAACAAATTCCACACCCGAAAGGTATCGAAGCTTATCTATTTGAACTAGAACACCGAGGCATCGAGGTTCCAGAAAAGATGATCAATGAAATCTTAGCGGATGGAATGCACAACGTTGGCAACAAAATCGTCGAACACACCCGTGTGAACGGCATATACAACAGAGAACAAACGCTCTAAAAACCACGCGCTCACCAGCGCACTACTTTATCCCACTACAGGGGCAGTTTCCCCCTGTGGGGCTGTCCCTTTTTTATTTTAATGAAGGAGACGACAGTCATGAATGCAGTTGCAGAAGCAGTTGAATTTGAAATTGAAGTTGGTGCAGAAGAGTCAGCACCCAACGTTATACCGCTTTCCCAGTTTGTTACCGATTTCGGTGATGATCTGTTGGCGGCGGTATCACAACAAAACCCGCCTATTTACGACGGTACGCCGAATACTCATCGTGAGTTGATCATGGATGGTCTCAAACGAGATCCATTCGATGCCCAGCGCGATGTTGTGCAGGCAATCACCCGTTTACTGGTCGATGAAGCCGAACAAGCGGCGGTCATTAACGCAGAGATGGGCACCGGCAAAACCATGATGGCAGTAGCCATCGCTGCTGTTATGTATGAAGAGGGGTACCAACGTTCACTGGTAATCTCGCCACCGCATTTAGTTTACAAATGGCGGCGGGAAATCCTGGAGACTGTGCCCAAGGCGCGTGTTTGGGTGCTCAATGGCTCGGATACTTTATGCAAGCTCTTACAGTTAAGAACCGCGTTGGGATGTAAAGACTCAGATACTCCCGAGTTTTTCATTCTAGGCAGAGTCCGTATGCGCATGGGTTCCCATTGGCAACCTGCCTTTGCGGTTCGCAAAGCGCATGTGCGCACTTATACTGAAACGGGTAATGAAAACTCTATGACGTTCGTGCAAACCGAGGAATACGCAAGTTGCCCTCGGTGCGGCACTGTCGTCAAAGATGTTGAAGGCAATAAGTTGACAGCGATGTTGTTTAAGCATGGCGCTGACCGACAACAGTGGTGCAATGAGTGTAACGAACCACTGTGGACATTAGTTCGGCCAGGTCGTCGTCAAAAGAGTCGTCGTGAACTGCTTATCGATGCCATGTGTCAATTGCCAACTATTGGCAAGAAGACAGCGGAGAAGCTGATCGGGTGTTTTGGAGAAGAGTTACTCTCCGGAATGCTTGGGGACAATCTTTATGAGTTCATCAATCTGATGGATGATGAAGGTGAATTAGTCTTCACTGATCGGCAAGCGACGCGCATGGAGCGCTCTATTGCCTCACTGGAAATATCCTTTGGTCAAGGCGGTTATCAACCAACGGAGTTTATAAAACGCTATCTTCCTGATGGCTACTTCTCGCTTCTCATCATCGACGAGGGGCACGAGTATAAAAACGACAACTCTGCTCAGGGCCAAGCCATGGGCGTGTTGGCGAATAAAGTACGCAAGGTGTTACTGCTAACTGGCACACTCATGGGTGGCTATGCGGACGATCTCTTTTTTCTATTGTGGCGCATTATGCCACGGCGGATGATCGAGGACGGTTTCCGCTTTAATCCTAAGAGTGGCACGTTAGGCACGGCAGCAATGGCGTTTATGCGAAACCATGGAATCCTGAAAGATATCTATAAGGAGACCGACGCTAAAAATCACCGTACCGCCCGTGGTAAGAGTGTTTCTGTACGGACTCAAAAAGCACCGGGCTTTGGCCCGTTGGGTGTTGCGCGTTATGTACTGCCTTTTACGGCTTTCTTGAAACTCAAAGATATCGGTGACAATGTGTTGCCGCCCTACAATGAGCATTTCACGGAAGTCGCTATGGAGGCAGAACAGGCCGAGCGATATTCAGCACTTGAGGCAACACTGACCGACGCGTTGAAAAGCGCGTTACGCAGTGGTGACACGAGCCTGTTGGGTGTTGTCTTGAACTGTCTGCTGGCGTGGCCGGATTGCTGCTTTCGTGAGGAAGTGGTGAAACATCCACGTACCAAGCAATTGTTGGCATTTGTGCCCTCAGTAATAGGTGATGAACCGTCCCCGAAAGAGGAGGAGTTGATTCAACTATGTAAGGCAGAAAAATCGCGTGGCCGCCGCGTGTTGATTTACACCACCTACACCGGCACTCGGAACACCACCGCCAGACTGAAAAGTCTGCTGGAGGCGGAAGGGTTCAAGGCTGCGGTACTACGAGCAACGGTGGGTACGTGTAAGCGGGAAGATTGGATTTGTGATCAGGTTGAGCGCGGGGTGGATGTGATTATCACTAATCCCGAACTCGTTAAGACCGGTCTGGATCTGTTGGACTTTCCGACTATCGTGTTTCTCCAGTCGGGCTACAACGTCTACACACTTCAACAAGCTGCTCGTCGTTCGTGGCGTATTGGTCAAAAAAAACCAGTGGATGTCTACTTCCTTGGCTACAGTGGGTCGGCACAGATGGCGTGTCTATCGCTGATGGCTAAGAAGATTGCGGTTAGCCAATCTACATCCGGTGATATGCCGGATACTGGGTTGGATGTCCTCAACCAGGATGGAGACTCTATTGAAGTGGCTTTAGCTAAACAATTAATCAACTGAGAAGGAGTAATCGACTGTGCCGCCAAACTTTTTGTTTGGCGGTTTTCTCTCTCTTCACTATACGCTTACTCCACCAGACAATCGCCAACATTAGCGGCACTTCTATCAAGGGGATCGGATGACAGTACTATTTTCATGGCTCTGTCCCTTCGCATGGGATACAAAAAAGCAATAGCATAAAGGCAAACAAAAAAATAGTATCAACGGTATTGATCAAGCAGATAAATTCAGGATGCACCATCACGACCTTACCTTGCAGAGTGTGAATCAGCAGCGCAAGTACCAGAGCCACTAGTTGCGGCTTGTTCAGGTACGGTTGTAGGCTGCAATCATACGAAGTTGCACCTCTTTATTTGCCTATCCAAATATATCAAATTTTTTTAGGCTATCTTCCTGTCACACTCTCCTCAAACTTGACCATAAAACCATCTTTTTTAATGGCGAACGCTGCAAGTCAAGTTTTTCTATACCGTAGCTACATACGGAGTTACTCTATGTAATTATTTGCTACGGGACAAAATCAGGATGACGCAGACACCCTTAACCATCGGCCGTCTGGCCAAAGCTGCTGAAGTAAACGTGGAAACAATTCGCTACTACCAACGAGTGGGTTTAATCCGTGAGCCAGTCAAACCTCTTGAGGGATTTCGAGTCTATTCCAATGAAATAGTTAATCAAATACGCTTTATTAAACGCGCTCAAAAGCTGGGGTTTAGTTTGCAAGATATCGCTCACCTATTGGAGCTTGGTAACGGTCACTGTGATGACGTACGTGAACAAGCCGAGGCCAAGCTGATCCAAATCGAGGCGCAAATCAAAGATCTTCAATCCATGCGTAAGACGCTGAAAAAACTCATTACCGAGTGCAACACAGGTGATGAAAGTGGGGGTTGCCCAATCGTCCAATCTCTAACTGATAACAAGATTAACCATGAATAATCTGTTGTTTTATCTGGGTGCTGCGCTGGCAGAGGTCGCTGGGTGTTTTGCTTTCTGGGCCTGGTTGCGGCTGGACAAATCCATTTATTGGCTGGTTCCCGGTGTAATCTCGCTGGTGATCTTTGCGCTCTTTCTGACCCGCATCGAAACCGACTTCGCCGGTCGTGCCTATGCCGCCTACGGTGGTGTTTACATCGCCTCATCCCTGGTGTGGATGTGGGCCGTTGAAGACATGCGCCCGGACCGCTGGGATATGATCGGCGCAACCATCTGCCTGTTTGGCGCGGCGATTATTCTGTGGGGGCCAAGAGCAGTCTAATAAGCAAGGCTTGACTCCGTATCAGGGTACGGTCGTTATACTCCCATGAATTCAATCTATTCCGGGAGAAATACCATGCGAACTTTAATACTCGTTGCTTCCTTTGTGCTGCTCACCGCCTGTGGCGAAGCAAATAATCAGGCGCAAATCGTCGTGCCAGAATCGGCACAAAAAGTGAGTTTGGCCGTCAGCAACATGACCTGCTCCACATGCGGCCCCACCGTACGAAGGGCTTTGCAACAAGTCGATGGTGTCTATCAGGCAACCGTTGACCTAAAAGCACACACCGCCACCGTCTATTTCGACCCGACCCAAACCGAAGTTCCTTCTCTGACCCAGGCGACCACTGATGCCGGTTACCCCTCAGAGTCACTACTGTGACCGAAGAACAGTCAGAGAGGCCAGACAAGCGCCAGCTTTTCGGATATGCAACTGGCCTGTTTGCGCTGTTGACCTGCCCTTGCCACGTTCCTATTTACATTATGCTGCTATCAGGCACGGCTGCGGGAACACTATTACTGAAAAACCGCTCAATCGCTCTGGGTCTCTTTTCCATGCTGTTCCTGCTTTTTGTCTTCTCGACAATGCGACTTTTAAAAAAACGACAGGATAGCGCTTGATTCTGTACTACGGTACGGCATTTAGACTCTACTAAAACAAAGTAAACCTGAAGGGATCATTGCATGCCAAACTCTGAACAAAGCAGTGAAAACACGCTCTCCAAAGGCACGCTTGTCGCCGGGATAATCGCGGGCATTACCGCCTCAGCCTGTTGCATTGGGCCTCTGGTCTTGTTAATGCTGGGTGTGAGTGGTAGCTGGATCAGCAACCTGACCGCAATGGAGCCATACCGCCCCATCTTCATCAGCATCACGCTCCTGTTTCTAGGTCTGGCCTTTCGTAAACTTTATCTGGTACCCCAAAGCTGCGCCGTCGATACCCCGTGCGCTCAGCCTGCCAACCTGCGCAAACAACGCATCGTCTTTTGGCTAATCACCGCTGTCGTCACTGCGATGATCGCCTTTCCCTGGTATGCATCCCTGTTTTTAGAATAGAGGTTTTTTGGAATAAAGCGTTTTTTGAGTAAAGGAGAACCATAATGTTTCGCTCACTGATTTTATCTTTCATTGTTGTCTTTTCTACTTTCGGCCTCGGCTTATCCTCCGTCGTCCAAGCTCAAGAACAGCAAACAGCGCAACAAACCGTCACGCTGCAAGTGGAGAACATGACCTGCGCTTCGTGCCCCTTCACTGTCAAAATGGCACTGAAACAGGTCGATGGTGTCGAGAAGGTCATTGCTAAATATGAAGGCCGTGGCGATGGCTGGGCTAAGGTGACGTTTGATCCGAACAAAACCGATGTGGAAAGCCTGGTCAAGGCCACCACTAATGCTGGTTATCCACCGCATTTATGAGTCGGTGAAAAATATGAACTCAGCAACAGCTCACGACCTCGATAAACTAAGCGATTTTTTTGTTGAGACTTTTCCTCAAATGGATCGTGGCGATCAGGTGTTAGCACGCACAATCTATCAACAGTTGGCCCTAGGTAAACCGCTCTCTCTCGAACGATTGGCCGAAGGACTCAACCAAGCCAAGGATGCGATTAAAGAAAAGCTCTCTCAATGGGGCGGCATTTTCTATAACGACGCTGGGGATATCATTGGCTTCTGGGGCATTGCTGTCGGCGAAATGCGCCAACCACATGCAGTTTAATGGTAATACCAGCTACGCCTGGTGTGCTTGGGACACCCTGTTTATTCCCGAACTTGTGGGGGCAACGGCACAGATTACTTCTGCCTGCACCACCACTGATAAAGTAATTTCTATGATGGTGACAGGACGAGGCGTTCATTCAGACCAAACGGATATTTGGCTCTCTTTTCTGTTACCCGATGAAAAAGCGATAGAAGAAGATGTAACCACCAACTTTTGTCACTTCGTCCATTTCTTCAGTTCAAAAACAGCGGGGGAAACCTGGACTGCTCAAAACGAGGGCACCTTTCTACTCACCCTTGATGACGCTTTCAACGTCGGTAAAAAGGTCAATGCCGCTCGCTATACAGATATTCTATAAAATGAAGGTAAGTCACCTATGAGCACACTTCACATTGCCATCGTCGGCACCGGATCGGGTGCCTTCGCCGCTGCCATCCAGGCAGCAGAAAAGGTGCGAAGGTCACCATGATCGAAGGAGGTGAGGTGATTGGTGGCACCTGCGTTAACATCGTTGGACGTTAAAGTTCTGGTAGACGCAGATGCCATTAACACCTTCAAAAAAGGCTGGCGGGGGAAAGACGATATCGAAGACTATAAAATCCCGCAGAATTTACGTCAGGCACTGGCTGAACAGTTCACCGACAACAAACTGGATGAAACACCGGCGACCTATGGTGACTTTTTGAATCTACTGCACGATGAAGGCGCAGAGTTTTACGTCAACAGTTCGTTTCTTGTTGTCGCCAAAATTGAAGAGCAACTGGGTACGGTAGAAAATCTCTCGGCGCAATTTTTCAAACCGATTGCTTTAAAAGAGATGCTACGTCTGCGTACTAGCTCAGATTATTACATGGTCTATTGATCTGACCACTTACAGGGTAAAAAAACATGTCTGATTGCTGTTCTAAACAAAACCAAAAAGCTAAACGGCATATTTGCCCAGAAAACAATAAAGAGTATGGAGAGGTAGCATTTAAGACCCTGTTGCATCATGTAAAAGAACCGTGGAATCTAGCGCTAAAGAATCAAACCTACTATTTCTGTTCTGCCCCTGATTGTGATGTTGTCTATTTTGGTTCTGACAATTCAACCATTCACAAAGACCAACTGCGAACGAAGGTTGGCATCAAAGAAAATTCTGATGACGCTTTGATTTGTTATTGTTTTGGTGTTTCAAAAGCTGAGGCTCAGGATAATGAGCAAGCAAAAGTATTTGTTATTGAACAGACCAAGAATTCACTGTGCTCCTGCACGACTCATAACCCATCAGGGAAATGCTGTCTAAAAGATTTCCCGAAATGACGGCGCTGGATATAACTAATCAACAACACGGCTTTTCACAGTGTTCTATTTCGAATTCAAGTGTCGAGTGAGTGATGTTGAAACATTGCCCCAACTCGGTTTTCAATGCAGCTTTGACGGTTTCGGTGTCACAGAAATCATCAATCACCACATGGGCTTCCAGTGCGTTTTTATGCTCATCGAGTTGCCAGACGTGGACGTGATGGACATTTGAGACACCTTCTACACTCTCCATAGCGTTGATCACTGCTTCAATGGAGGTATCCTCCGGCGTACCTTCCATGAGGATATGGATGGTTTTGGGCAGTAGCGTTGCCGCCTGATAAAGCACATAACCGGCGATGAGTAGCGTCAATACGGTATCCGTCCAATACCACTCATAGAGCAGAATCAAGCTACCCGCGACGATGACACCGACCGAAGCCAACGCATCGGAGACGTTGTGTAGAAAAGCGGCACGGATGTTCATGCTGTGCTTCGACATGCTGTAGGTCAGTAGCGCGGTGATCACATCGATTACCAGCGCAATACCGGCCACAATCACCACCGTCCAGCCTTCGATGATTTGTGGCTCAAACATACGCCATATCGCCTCGTAGATCAGATAGAGCCCAACAATCACCAAAGTCACGAGATTGATCAACGCGGCGATCACCTCGGCCCGTTTATAACCGAAGGTCTTGAAGTGGTCGGCGGGCTGTCTGCCGATCTTGCGTGCTACCCAGGCAATCAACAGCGAGGCGGCATCACTGAAGTTATGCAACGCATCGGCAATTAAGGCAAGGCTACCGGAAATAATCCCGCCGATCACCTGGGCCAGTGTCAGCAACATATTGATGGCGATGGCGGCAATCAGCCGCCGATCACCCATGGCATCTATATCGTGATGATGGTGGTGCTCATGTCCCATATCTCTACTATCTCCTCTCCATAAGGTATAAAAGCAGTAGTCGCCTGAATTCAATACCATAGTGCTCATCCAGGCGACTTGTGCTTTGACTATCGACTATCGGCCAGCTTGCCCTTGGAAAACCAAGCAAATAACGTTGGCAGCACAAACAAGGTCAAGAACGTTGCCGTTAACAGACCACCCACAATGACCGTGGCAAGCGGTTTTTGGATTTCCGCCCCGACACCGGTCGATATCAACATCGGAATCAGCCCCAAGGCAGAGGTGATTGCCGTCATCAACACCGGACGTAAACGCGAGGTGGCGCCATCAAATACCGCGTCTTCCACCGATAGGCCATCAACAATACGCTGGTTGATACTTTCAACCATCACCACGCCATTGAGTACCGCAACACCAAACAGGGTGATAAAGCCGATGGAGCTGGGCACGGACAGATATTGCCCCGAAAAATAGAGCGCAAACACACCACCGATTACTGCCAGCGGTACGTTAACCAAGATCAACATCGCCTGACCGACTGAGTTGAATGAAAAATAGAGCAGCAGTGCAATCAACGCAATGGAAATAGGAACAACGGTGCTGAGTCGTTTTTGCGCCCGTTGCTGATTTTCAAACTGGCCGCCGATATCCACCGAATAACCGGCAGGCAGTTCCACTTGCTGATCGATTGCCTGGCGAATATCGGCCACGACATTGCCCATATCTCGCCCTTGCACATTGGCTTGAATCACCACTCGGCGTTGCACATCATCTCGACGCACTTGTGGTGGGCCAGACTCAATACCGATTTGAGCAACATCCCCTAAACGTACCCACGCACCTGTTGGCGACTGCATCTGTAAATTGGCAATGGTGCTGGGGTTAGTACGAAACGATTCAGCCAGACGCACATAGATGTCATAACGCTCATTGCCACTGATAATTTGCCCGGCCGCACGACCACCCAGACCGTCTCTAACAATGCTCATCACATCGCCTACCGCTAAACCATAACGCGAGAGCTGGTCTCGATTGGGCCGTACCACCAACTGTGCTTCTCCGGCAATTTGCTCCATGGCGACATCCCGCGCACCGTCAACACTTTGAATCGCTTTTTCGATCGCCTGGCCTTTTTCCGCTAAAACCGCTAAATCAGGGCCGAAGAGTTTGATCGCAAGTTGCGCTTTAACGCCCGACAACAACTCATCAACACGGGTCGCGATAGGCTGAGAAAAATTCAACAGTAAACCGGGGTGCAGCTCCAGTTTTTGCTCCATCAAATGTTGCAAGTCCTGACGATTGTCGGCACTGGTCCATTGATTGACCGGTTTCAGGCCAATGTAGATTTCTATGTTGTTGACCGGTTCCGGGTCACCGCCAATTTCTGCTCGGCCAATACGGCTTAGCGCGTAGGTTACTTCAGGAAAATCCAGTAACATCATTTCCAGCTTAGGCGCGACGGTTAGCGCAGTATCCAGGCTCGATGACGGCGCTAAGGTAACACGCAAGTTAATCGTCCCCTCCTCCAACTCAGGCACAAACTCGGTACCAATTTGCGGCACTAATGCCAGTGCCGCCACCAACAGAAGTACCGCACTTGCCACTACGATTTTTCCATTTTTTAGTGCCCGCGTTAAAACAAAACGATAGGCTGTGTCCAACGGTTTTAGTACCAAGCTTTCACGCTGACGCCCCCCTTCACGAAACAGATAGGTCGCCAGTGCCGGCACAATAATCAACGCCACAAATAGCGCCGCTACAATCGCTAGCATGATGCTAATGGCCATGGGTTGAAATAGCTTTGCCTCAACCCCCTCAAAACTAAACAGCGGCATAAACACCACCAGAATAATTGCCGTAGCAAAAAATATGGGCCGCACCACCTCTTTGCCAGCCTGTTGTAAACGTAAAGCAATGCCACCTTTGTCACGCGTCACATCATGAGGATCTGGATCGGCACGGCCAATACGCGCTCTCACTTCTTTATCATGTTCCGCATCAGGATGGGAGAGGTGTTTGAACATGTTATCCACCATCACCACCGAGCCATCCACCAACATACCGATGGCAACGGCAATGCCACCGAGCGACATCAGGTTGGCAGACAAGCCCAACCAAGACATGATCATCAACGCAATACCAATCGATATCGGTATGGAGATCAGCACCAAAAAGGTCGCACTCAGGTTCATTAAAAACAGCGCTAAAACCAGCACGATAAATACAAAGGCGAGCAGCAACGCATTAACCACCGTGGTCACCGCCTGAGTAATCAAATCACTTTGATCATAAAATGCATCAAACGTCACCCCTTCAGGCAGGGCTTGCTGGATCAGAGCAACACGGCTATTGATGCCATCAATGGTCGCTTTGGTATTGGAACCCATGCGTTTTAAAATAATACCGGAGATCACTTCACCCAAAGGTTCTGCCTGACCCTGGTCGTCACGGCGTGTCATGGTGACCGCACCCTGGCGTATCTCGCTACCGAGCTCAACCGTTGCCACTTGTGCCACTGTTACCACGGTGCCATCGACGGTTTTTAACGGGATTTGACGCAGTTGCGCCAGGCCTTTTTCATTATCAGCCAACCAGCCCACACCCCGAATCACCAACTGCTCCTGCCCCCGATCCATGTACCAACCACCAGCATTGGCGTTGTTATTTTCCAACGCATCAACGACATCCTGCTGATCTAGGCCATACGCCAGCAAACGCGATGGGTTTAAGTTCACCTGGTATTGCCGCACGACTCCGCCAAACGAAAGCACATCCGTCACACCATCCACCGGCATCAGTAGTAATTTCACCACCCAATCATTAAGACTGCGAAGCACCATGGCATCAATGTTTGCATCTTTATCCGCGACTAAAATGTATTGAAAAACCTGACCTAAGCCAGACGTATTCGGGCCAATTTCTGGTGTACCCACACCTTCGGGAATCAGCTCTTTTGCCGATTGCAGTCGCTCGAAAACCAGTTGACGTGCAAAGTAGATATCCGTGCCCTCTTTAAAAACCACGGTAATACCCGACAGGCCGGTTTTAGAGATAGAGCGCACCTGTTCCACATCGGGCAGGGCATACATCACCGCCTCAATCGGAAAGGTAATGAGCTTTTCAACCTCCTCTGAAGCCAGGCCTGGTGCTTCGGTATTGATCGCGACCTGCACATTGGTGACATCGGGAAAGGCATCCAAATTGAGTTTTGGAATAATCAGCGTCGCCGACGCCAAAATGGTTAGCAGGGCAATCACCACCAACAGTCGGTTGGTGACAGACCAGTCTATGAATCTATTTAACATGATCTCCCCCCTTAATGATTGTGCGGATCAAATCCGCCCTTGGCCATTTCAGATTGCACAAAAAAAGCGCCTTTGCCGACAATGGTGGTGCCCTCGGCAATGCCTTTAATTAACATTTGATCTCCAATCGTGGTTAACACCTCAACCTCTTTTGGCTCGAAACGGCCAGGGGCGACTTCAACAAACAACTGCCAATCACCGTCAGGGCTACGCAAAACAGCCTCTACAGGCACCACAAGACCGGTGCGTTTTTTATTGCCTTCGATCACCACATTCACAAACTGGCCGGGATGCAACTCATCGTGCCGGTTAGCCACTTCGATATGCACCGCCAGGGTGCGGGTGGTTTCATCCAGCGTGTGGCGGGCTTGCGCGACTTTTCCGCTGAGCCAACGTTTGCCAACCTGTACACGGGCGGATGAACCCAGCGTGACACGCGCGGCATTTTCCGGGGTTAAACGCGCCTCAACCCAGAGCAGAGATTCGTCGCTGATGCTCATCAGCACATAGCCCGGTTCAATCAACTCACCGACCACAAAATCGTCACTGATGATGGTGCCATCCTGAAACGAGAGCAGACGAAATTCGCCGGTAGCGCGGACAGGATCACCCGTCTTCATCAAGGATTCGATCTGTTTTTTGGTCATGCCGTAGGCGCTGACTTTGGCATAAGCTTGCTGATAGCCGATTTGAGCTGCGACAAAACGCTTCTCGGAGACTACTTTGCGACCTAACTGTTTCACCCGACGCAGCTCGACATTGGCTTCCATCAAGGCCCCCTGAGCTTCGGCCATCTCGACACTGGAGAGCGTGATCAATGGCTGGCCCTTTTTGACATGATCGCCAAGCCGGGCATGACGTTTCATCACCTGGGCCGGTGTACGTGGCGTAACCTTGGTGGTGCGATAGGCATTGAGTATGGCTTCGCCAGGGGCCGTGATGGCATCACCCAATGATTGACGCTTAACGATTATGGTCTCTATGCCCGCCATACGACGTTGGGCATCACTCAGTTCGGCATCACTTGCTGCCTCGCCGTGACCGTGACCATCATCGCCACCTTCGTCGTGGTCATCGTGACCTTTTTCTTCATGTCCATCGTCATCATGTTCATGGCCTTCTTTTTCATGTTGGTGGCCTTTATCTCCATGATCATCATGGCTTTCTTCCATCTCTATGCCAGAAAAATCATCCAAACCATCTTCCTCATGAACATGCCCTTTTTCAGCAAAAACAACACTAGGGCTTGCCAGACTCAATAACATCAATAAAACTAATCTGTTTTTCATTCTTCTACTCTCCAAAATTCTTTGTTTGTGCCGGTGTGGTAGGCGCAATGCCCAACCATCGTTCAACCTGGCCTGAAGCATCCAGCCAGGCCATTGCCGCCTGCCACACTTCGCCCTTTAGCGCGGTGGCCGCTGCCTGAGTATCAATATTTTGTTTGGCCTGAATCAGGAAGTCGGTGGCGGTTAATTCACCTGCCTGCCATAACTGTTCTAGTAAATTCATCTGCTCACGGTGAGCCTGCTGCCCAGTGGCAACCCAGGCACCCCAAGCACGGGTGGTATTTTGAAATCGCCCCAAACTGCCATCAAGACGGGCCTTAGCACGGCGGTGGGCATCGCGATAGACCAGTTCCTCTTCAACCGCTTCATGAGAGGCGGCACGCACTTCGACTTTAAAGTTATTGCGCACAAACAGGGGGATTTCGAGGCTCAGCCCCAGCAAGGTTTCCGAGTCTTCACGCCCGGCGCGAATACCAATAGTAGGATTAGCGCGGCCCTCGCGCTCAGCCAAGCGAATACGGCCCTTGGCCGCCTCCCAGCGGCTGCGGAGCACAGCGAGCACAGGCAGTGACTGAAGCAAGGCAGAATCAACTCGCTCCGGTGGGGGTGCCAACTCACTGGGCAACTGAGGCCAACGGCCCAAATCAAGCCCGGTGGCGGCCTGTAATGCGGCTTCGGCTTCGGCCAGTTCACTTTCGCTCGCCGCCTGCTGCATCAAGGCTTCGCTATAGGTAACCTGGGCCAAGGTGCCATCCAGCGCCCCCATGTCCCCGGCAGCCTGGCGCTGCTTCACAGTGTCGATAAATCCTTTCATTAGCTGACTACGGCGTAGCGCCAATGCCCGCATTTCACTAGCGGTGAAGTATCGGGTCAAGGCATCCAGGGTTTCGACGGCGATACGTTGGCGGGTTTCCCACAGTTCTGCTGTTGCCGCCTGCACCTCCTGATCGGCAATGTGGGTCAAAACCTCCCGCTTGTCGCTCCAGTCCAGCGTCTGACTGAAACCGATGGAGGCCGTGTTGATGTCGGTACGTTCGGCTTCCAACTCAAGGTCAGGATTGTAGAGAGGACGACCGGCACCCTCGGCCCTCGCCTGAGCCGCTTCGACGGCGGCTTGCGCGCCCTGCATGGCCGGGCTTTCTGTCCACACCTGTTGAATGAACCCCTTAAGCGAGGCATCGATTTTTTGCGCCGCATTGGCGTTGATCGATAATGAAACTTCTTCATACTCGGGCGTGACGACCGCCCAGGCAGGCAACACCAGACAGGCGAGCACACCCGTCAACAAACATTTTTTTAAAAACATTAACTAAATCCTTCATGTGCTGAAGAGAAAAACACCGCGCATTACGCAGCACGGCACGCACAAAAACAGTAGAAGGATTAAACGATGGGAGGTCTTAAGAGCGGGGCGATATAGAGAAAACGAGGCGCTGAGGACAGCACGGAAAAGTGGTTATGGCGGCTGGCCACAAATTGTGTGGTTTGATTAAAAACAATACCCACCACATGGGCCGCACCGTGACAACAGTGATCGTCGTGGTGCAGATCATCATCGGGATGATCATGATCGTCACCCGCCACCAACTCAATGGCAGCTGAATCATGGCCTACCATTGCCTCGGGATGGGTATCCCAGGCAAAGGCCAAGCCTGAACTCAAGTTGGCTAGCAGTAGTAGGCAGATCAATATCTTTTTCATTCTAGGCGCTAACTTAGGTGAATCACAGCCATACTGTCAACGGTTAAATAGAAAAATTGTGGCTGTTTCATTTTATAAGTTCCTGATTTTTATCCATGCAACAGCACGACTTACTCTTGAATAGAACTTTATCGGCACGGGAAGTTCCATATTTAAACAAACGATTGTTTGTATTGTGTAAAGGGAGATCAATTACGATCATCCCAGATGAAACCACCGTCAGCAATGACCGACATGTTCATAAACTGACTCAAATGTTTTGTAGTTGCTGCGAATACCATCGTATTGATTGTATCCGCGCAGCTTGCTGCTGTTTAGTCTTCGAGTTTTGCAAGTACCTCATTAGCTATCTTTACTTAGCGCTTCACTGAATAGAGCTTTTATTTCAACAAAAGATTTTTTTCCACGCACAATTTTTCCATTTATAAAAAAGGTAGGGGTTCCTGTTACATCATGGTTTTTTCTTGCTGTTCGCCGTTGATTCACAATATCAACAAAATTTCCTGTATCACTAAGGCATGATACAAACATCTCTGAATCTAATCCGAGTGAAGTTGCTTGCTGAATAAAAATGCCATTCCTGTTCTCTGTCTTATACCAACCAGAAACAGTAAAATAAAGCTCATCAAGCATTTCATAATATTTCTCTCCTGCGCACTGCGCTGCAACAGCCGCATGTATTGCGGCTTCGCTAGTTGGAAAATGGCGAAAAACAAAACGAACTAGTCCTGTGTCAATGTAGTGCTTCTTGATTCGTGGCAAGACATTCCGATGAAAGGATATGCAGTTATCGCACGTTAATGACCCGTATTCAATAAAAGAGATTGGTGCTTGTGCATCACCAAGTGAGATCTCTTCACTAAAGGCTAATGAAACCATCAAGTTACTGGCAGCGACAATGATGACTAATCTCATCCAATTTCTACTTATTTTCACAATATATCCCTTAATTTTTGGTGTTTATTCTGAGGCTTGGGTGTCTTGCATCTAAATTATTTATATCTCTCGCGAGCCTAACACTTCATAGTCGTACCTTCAGTGTATTACGGATACTTTTCACAATTTCATCCGGAAAACTGTCGTGAGCAAGCAGATCACGAACGTTGCCCTGTGGGTCGATGACATAAACGAATGCCATATGCCCCACAATATAATCGTCACCTTCACCTTCCTGTTTCCGGTTGTAATCGGAACGGTAGAGCGCTGCAACCTTGCCCAGTTCATCATGACTGCCGGTAACACCGATGATATTGGGATGAAAATAGGCCGTATACTCTTTGAGTGTCAGCGGGGTATCGCGTTCGGGATCAATGCTGACCAGCATGCCTCTCACCCGCACCTGCTCATCCTCAGTCAATTGATTAAATGCCCGCGCCCAGTTAGCCATCGTCATCGGGCAGGCGTCAGGACAGTTGGTGTAACCGAAATAGATCAGCACCATCTTGCCGCGGAAATCGGCTAGCGCCACCGGGCCATCAGCTGATTGCAGGGTGAAGTTGCCACCCATGCGTTGCAGGTGCTCAGGGATCGGCGTGGGTTGTGAGTTCATCCACCACCATGCACCACCTCCAATGATGGCAACGAGGCCGATACAGGCCAGTGTTAGATTAATGGCCCGCGCCGTGAGTCTACTTTTCGATACCATTGCAACATCCCCCCCTAATTTCGTTACATCGCTTACCCGTCCGATTGATTTTCTGCCACTCAATCAATCCGAGTCGCTTGATCGATATCGATAACATAAATCCACCCGGCATCGGCCTGGCCGGTGCGGGCATTTTTTTGAATCAGTTGGGTCGCTTCTTCTACCTGTGATTCGTCACAAACCAATTCCAGTTTCATCTCGGTAATGATGGCGGTTCCCAGTTCAACGGAGTAGTCCTGCTCCTTATTGTCCAGCGCCTTGAGTGTACCCTTTACATCGACGATAGACAGGTTGCGAAAAACGGCCTCCTTCAGGGCGTGGATGACATCGATAATGCGATTGCGGTGAATAAAGGCCTTGATCTCTTTCATGATGACTCTCCTAATAATTTTAGAAAACAGCACTCCCTCACCACGTAAGGGAGCATGTCTAACTACTTCTGTTTACGCGTCTCCATCCACTCATAGATCACTGGCAACAGCACCAGAGTCAACAAGGTGGAGGTAATCAGTCCGCCAATCACCACGGCTGCCAGGGGCCGCTGGGTTTCAGCGCCCACACCGCTTGAGAGCAGCATGGGCACCAGACCAAGAATGGCGACGCTAGCCGTCATCATCACTGGCCGCAGTCGCATCTCGGCCCCTTTGCGCACAGCGTCATAGACCGACAGTCCCTTCTCCCGCAGTTCGTTGAGAAAACTTATCAGGACAATACCGTTGAGCATGGCCACACCGAAGACAGCGATGAAGCCAATGGCCGAGGGCACTGACAAATATTGACCGCTGATGAACAGCGAGACGATGCCACCAATCGTCGCGAAGGGCACGTTGGCGATAATCAAGGTGGCGTACTTGATCGAATTAAACGCGGTGTAGAGCAGCACAAAGATGAAGAAGATAGTCAGCGGCACGATGATCGCCAGTCGCGTCATCGCCCGTTGCTGATTCTCAAACGCGCCACCCCATTCGATCCAGTAACCCGGCGGCAGATCGACGTTGGCTTCAATGGCCGCTTCAGCATCCTGCACAAAACCATCCACATCACGACCGCGTACATCCATCTGAATGACAGCATAGCGCTGTAACTGCTCGCGGCGAATAAAGGAGTAACCCTCTTTCACCGTCACCTCGGCCACCTTGTGCAGTGGCACTATGGCACCATCGGCGCTGCGCAGCGGGATGTTGCGGATCGCATCTACCGACATCTTGGCCGCGTCGTTGAGGCGTACGGTAATGTCGAATCGCTTGACGCCATCGATCAACGTCGAGACCGGCTCATTGCCGATGCCAGTGCGTACCACAGTGAGCACTTCGTCGGCGTTCATGCCGTAACGGGCCAGTTGCTCGCGGTTAACTCGGATTTGTATCTGCGGTTTGCCGAGGTTAGCCTCCAGCGATAGGTCAGCGACGCCGTCCACCTGACTGATGGCATTTTTCACCTGTTGGCTGATGCGATCCAGCGCCTTCAAATCCTGGCCGTAGAGCTTGGCCGCCAAAGTGGCGCGCACACCGGAGATCAACTCCTCCACCCGCATCTGAATGGGCTGGGTAAAGCTGATCACCGCCGTTGGCACTGCCTCCTCCAACTGCTCGCGCATCTCCTCCACCAACGACGCCATCGGCCGATCTTCGGGCCACTGCTCGTGAGGATTCAGCTCGGTATAGATCTCCATGTAGTTCACATCCGCCGTCTCACCCTTCTCGGCACGACCAATCATGGCGATGGTGGTTTTCACCTCGGGGAAGGCGGTCAGCACCTTCGACACATCTTTGGAGATATCAATGGACTGTTCCAGCGATGTAGAAGGAATAGAGACGACCCGCCACATGATGGAGCCTTCCTGTAGCTGGGGCATAAACTCCTTGCCCAACAGTGGGAAGAGTGCCAGCGCACCGATCAATAAGACCAGTGCACTGCCGACCACGGTTTTTTTGTGGGCCAGCGACCAGGCCAGGGTGGGCAGATAGGCCCTTTTGAGCCACCGTACCAGTAGGGTGTCACGCTCCTCTTTTGGCTTGAGGATCAACACAGCCAGCACGGGGATGATGGTTAACGTCAGCAACAGCGAACCGGCCATGGCGAAACTGATGTTGAAGGCCATGGGTTTAAACAGCTTGCCCTCCAACCCTTCGAGGCTGAACAGTGGCATGAACACCACAATGATAATCAAAATGGCGAAGGCGATGGGATTAGCCACCTCTTTGGCAGCAGCCAATACAGCGGCATTGCGATTAACTTTTTCGCCTTTTTCACGCCACTCGGCCATGATGCGAAAGGCGTTTTCGGTCATCACAATCGCACCATCGATCATCATACCGATACCGATGGCCAGTCCCGCCAGCGACATCAGGTTAGCCGACAAGCCCACTTCACCCATAAAGATAAAGGCGATCAACATTGCCAGCGGCAACGCAGAGATCACGACAATGGCGGAACGGATCTCACCAAGAAAAAGAAACAGGATGATGGCGACCAGAATAGAACCTTCCACCAGCGCTTTGACGGCGGTATTGGTCGCCTTGTCCACTAGGTCGGTGCGCTCGTAGACCGGTCGCAACTCCACTCCTTCGGGCAGGGCGGACTCGACAATTTCGAACTTCTCCTTCACCGCTTCTACTACGTTCTTCGCATTCTCGCCGATACGGGCGAGGGCCATACCCAGTACCACCTCTTCGCCATCGCGGGTCACCGCGCCGAAACGTAGCGCCGGTTGCTGAGCAATATCGGCCACATCACGCAGATAGACCGGCGTGCCATCTTCCACCTTAACGACGATGTTGCCGATATCCGTCTCATTCTCCACCAGCCCCAGGCCGCGCACCAGATACTGCTCGCGACCCTGGTTGATGTACTGGCCACCCACCTGGCCGTTGTTGCGTTCGATCACCTCCATCACTTCGCGGAAGCTGAGGTCGTATTCGATCAGTCTCAGTGGATCGATGACCACCTGGAACTGGCGTTCTTCGCCGCCCCAGGACATCACATCATCCACGCCCGGTGCGGTGCGCAGCATTAAACGTACCTGCCAGTCTTGCAGGCTGCGCAGATCCATGTTGCTAACGTTTTTTTCGAGAGCCTTGTCGGCACGCTCCACGGTGTACCAGAAGACCTGTCCCAGACCCGAGGTATTCGGCCCCATCTCTGGTTTGCCGTAACCCTCGGGCAGGCGGTCGCCCACCTCCTGCAGGCGTTCCATCACCAGCCGCCGGGCAAAATAGATATCGAGATCGTCTTCAAAATAGACTGAGACGTAGGAGAGTCCGAACAGGCTCACCGAACGGATCTCCTGCACACCGGGCAAACCAGCCATGCCGGATTCCACCGGAAAGGTGAGCAGCTCCTCCACATCCTCAGCCGCCAGACCGGCCGCCTCGGTGTAGATATTTACCTGCACCGGGGTGACATCGGGGAAGGCATCGATGGGCACGGTGATCACCGCCCGCCAGCCGAGAAAGGCGACCACAGCGAAGGTGACGAGCACCAGAAATTTATAGCGTAAGGACGCTTCAACTAATTTATTTAACATAACAGTACTCCTCAGTCAGCGTCGCCAATCATCGATTTCAACAGCATCGATTTGAGTACATAGGCACCCTGAGTCACGATCTCATCACCCTCAGTCAGACCAGCTTTGATCTCAGTCCAGTGGCCGCGTGTCACACCACGTTCCACCGGTGCGGGATGAATCTCTTCACCCTCCGGCTTGAAGACCACGTAATCCCCTTGCAATAGCACCACTGCCTCACGGGGCACCGTCATTACTGGCTTACCCGCTGTGAGTTCAATGGCACTCTTAACGAATTGACCGGGGCGCAGACCACCCTCGCTTGAATCCAGCTCAATACGCACAGCCAGTGTCCGGGTCGTCTCATCCATACGGCGGTGAATCTGTACTACCTTGCCGTTAACCCACTGATGCTCATCACTGCTCACGCGAGCTGGAGTACCTATCTCAACTCGACCTGCCACTTCCGCAGCCAGCTTTGCCTCCACCCATAGGCGGGACTCGTCGCTGATCTCCATCAGCACCTGCCCTGGCTCCACCACCCGACCAATGACAAAATTATCACTAAGCACGGTGCCCATCTGGGTACTGAGCAGATCAAAGGTGCCCGTTGCCTTGGAGACATCCCCCTGCTTCAACAAGGCCTTCACTTGTGCCTCGGTCATGCCAAAGGCAAGTACTTTGGCGTAAGCCTGTTGGTGATCGACCTGGGCGGCGACGAAGCGCTTCTCCGACACCACCTTGCGACCTAGCTTCTGCACTCGACGCCACTCTTTGTCAGCGATCAGCAACTGACCCTGAGCCTCAGCCATCTCGACGCTGGAAAGCGTCACCAGCTTCTGACCTTTTTTAACCTGTTCCCCCATACGAGCGTGCCGGTGAGTAATCTGGGCGCTGATGCGCGGTGTCACCTCGGCGGTGCGGTAATGGTTGACCGTCACCTCAGCGGGGGCCACCACCTCATCGGCCAGCAATTGTTTACCCACTGTTTGGGTGAGAATTCCCATGGCCTGACGCTGCTCCAGCGTCATGGGTGGAATGCCGCCTTCTTCCTCCTCATGCTCTTCATTAGCAAATACCGGCGCACTGCCCAGCAGGCAGAGAATGAGGAATCGGTTTAATAATTTATTCATGATCTGTTTCTCCAAATAAAATGGGGTTGGGATGGAATCAATCTTTCAATCCCAGCCAGAATTCTGCTTTACCGCTGGCGGCGAGCCATTGAAACCAGGACTGCCACAGGCTGCCGTGCAATTCGGTGGCGGCGGTGCGGGTATCCAGCGTCTGTTTGATTTGCACCAGGTAATCCGCTGTGCTGAGTTCGCCTGCTTGCCATAGCCGTTCCAATAACTGAGTCTGGCTCTCCAAACTGGTCTGCCCGGTTTGCCGCCAGTCGTCCCAAGCCTGACGGCCCAATTCAAAACGCCGGGCGGTGGATATCAGCTGGGCACGACTGGTGCGATAAATGTTCTGTACACTCTGCTCGATCTGGATGGCATCGGCATTGGCCACATCGACCTCAGCGCTGAAGTTGTTGCGCACGAACAACGGAATGAAGAGCGTCAGACCAATCAAGTTGTCTGATGCTTCACGGCCACCACGAAGACCGATGGTGGGGTCGGCCTTGCGTTCACGGCGACTTAACGCCACTGCCGCACGAGCAGTCGCAATTTGACTGCGAGCTGCACGTAGCGCGGGTAGCTGTTCGAGCAACGTATCGATATTTGCGGTATCAAACTGAGTGGATGATGGAATGTCCGGTAAAGCTGGCCAGCCATTCAGCCCGGCACCGGCAATGGCTGTTAGCGCCTGTTCCGTCTCTACTTGAACGCCCCGCAAGCGAGCAAGTTGCAGGTTTGCCTCAGTGTCGGCCAGCCTGGCCAAATCCAGCGCCACCTGCCCCAGATCACCGGCCTGGATGCGTTGCTCTGTTAGAGAGAGGAAACGCTGCATCAAGCTACGGCGTTGCTTTGCCAGGGCCGTGAGTTCGGCGGCAGTGTGATAATCAGCCAAAGCAGTCAATAATTCTATGGCCAGCGCTTGGCGAATCTCAGCCAATTCGGCGGTAACACGCTCGCGTTCAAACGCTGCCACGCGGGTACGGGCTTCGCGTTTGTCGCCCCAGTCAACGGTCTGGCTCAACCCCAACATCTTGGTGGCAGCACCTGCGTCTTCATATTCAATTTCGAGATCTGGGTTGTAGAGCGGCCGGTCGGCTGCCCTTTCATTAGCCTGCGCCGCATCCAATGCGGATCGTGCCGCCAGAGCACGCGGATTTTCATCCAGCACAGCGCGAACCAAGTTCGTCAACGCCGGTTGCTCGGTTGCGCTCACCGCCCATACGGGCAAAAGTAAAGTGCAGCCGAGCACCGCTGCCGACGTGAGTAATCGTCTTCTCATCTGTTAAGTCCTTGCTTGAAATTATGGGTACTGCAAACGAAACGGGGCCTATAGCACCGCGAGCAGGAACTCAGATTTGAGGAGGTCGAATGGGGGGAGCTTGGTCTAGGGAGTGAAAAAAGAGGCCTGTTCGCACCATCACCTGGCGGGTAAACGGGAAATAATCGAGTTTAGTGCCAGGAGTGATGGCGACAAGATGAAGCCAACCAACACAGGGGTCATCACAAACACCATCATTCACAGTGTCACTGGATAAACCATCTAATTGCGCCAGTCCATAATCTTCATTTGAATACTGCAAAGAACACTCGTCCATCGCCCATGCCACATTAGTGGCAAGCACGGAGAGAATCAGCAAATGGGCGATGAATCGACGCATAATGATAGAGCGGCTTATAGCGCCGCTAGTACCCGCTCCAGGCGAGACTTCACTTCGCCAGCAAGTTCACCGACGGTTGGGTTTTCCACCAGACTCAATACCGAAGCTGGGTCCATGAATTCCACATGAACGACTCCACTCTCTTCCTGACGAACAACCACATTGCAAGGCAACAATAAGCCAATAGAGGGTTCGTTGGTAATCGCTTGATGAGCCAGAGACGGATTACAGGCTCCAAGGATTCGGTAAGGTGGCATCTCTTCACCCAGTTTTTTCTTCATCGTGGCAGCCACATCAATGTCGGTCAGCACACCAAAGCCTTCTGTTTGAAGCGCATGAGTCACGACATCTATCGCAGCCTCAAAATCCATGGGAACAGTTTTGCCAAAGCCATATTTAATATTCACGGCGTCATCTCCTGTTGGTTTTTTTCGTGATTAGCATCTTTAATAATGTGAAAACCACCTCTGACCACAATGGCGGCAATGAGTAAACCGATAATCAGGTCAGGATAGGATGAGCCGGTATACGCAACCAGCAGACCACCGGTAATCACACCTAAATTAGCAATCACGTCGTTTTTTGAAAAAACCCAGCTTGCTCGCATATGCACCTCACCCTGGCGATGTTTATAGATCAACACCAAGCAAACAACGTTGGCGATAAGTGCCACAGCGCCCACAGCAATCATCATTACCGATTCAGGCTCACTGCCGACAAAGGCACGACGCACGATGTCAAATAACACACCCAGTCCCAACACTATTTGAAAAACACCGCTGATATGAGCCGCCTTCGCCTTGACGAGCAGACTCCGCCCCACAGCGTAGAGGCCAATCGCATAAACAGTGGCATCAGCCAACATATCCAGAGAATCCGCAATCAAAGCGGTTGAGTCACCAATCATTCCGGCAATAACTTCCGCAATAAACATCACACCGTTAATGGCCAGTAACAGGATGAGTACACGACTCTGATCCCTGTTTTTAATTTCAATCTCGCAGCCACAACCGGACATCGCTATCCTGCCTCGGTCTTGAACGTTTCAGACTGGATACCGACCTGGCAGCGTCCACCTTCGCGCAGGCATAACCGTTCGTGGAAGCGTTTTAAGTCCGCACTATAGGTTTTATTTGTATCGGGAAGTGCTTGGACGGTAGCGTACAACTGCTCCAGATACTCTGGTTTTACCACTAGACGATGATAGACCCAGCGCCCCTCCTTTTTAGACGACAGCAGCCCTGCTTGGCGCAAAATTTTCAGGTGACGAGAAAGCTTGTATGAAGGTTCAAGCAGACTATCAACCAGTTCGCACAAACAGGATTCATCACCCGTCACCACCATTAAACGGATGATCCGTAACCGGGTTTCGTCCGCTAGCGCCTGAAAAATTGCTTCTGCCTGGATAGTAATTGTCTGCATACTTGCACTATAATGCAAGTATTGGCATTTAATCAAGCAAAAACCACAAAAAAACGTAGCGGCGTAATTAGGGTGATAAAGATGTTCGTGAATAGGCCTTGATTAAATCTCATCTCAAAAATGGGGAGAAGTCATGAACACGACAGTGCATAAAATCGCTTTTTGAATCTGGGCATCTCAAAAAATAGGTTTGAAAACTGCACTCTAGGGTCAACTTAATCGGGTAGTTAAATGCTTGCACAATAGCTAACATAGAGATCGCAACTTAATCAATCTGGAGTGCGTTCCCCAACATGTATTTCCGCTCATTACAGCTCCAACACTGTAACTGTTCATCGTTGTCCGATGAGATGGAATTGATACTTGTTTATGACCTTCTCCTTTCAATCAAGCCTGGTCGCATAGACCAACCGACCTGACCTACACTTGATTATGCATTAATCGAAAAATGTTAAAAAGAGAAGGTCGATGAAATTCTACACCAAAACTCACATACATTATTGCAGAATTGATTTACATACCAAAACCATGTTCATCTGTATTTTAGATAATGACGCAAACATATTTTTTTATAAAAATATTCCCGTCAAGGCTGACGTGTTTTTAGAATTGATCGCACCCTACCGTGAAGATCTTATCATCGGTGTTGAGTGTATGTTCTCCTGGTACTGGCTCGCTGATTTATGCGAACAAGAAAATATCGAATTTATCCTGGGGCATGCACTTTATATGAAAGCCATTCATGGTGGCAAAACCAAATAGGATAAAATTTATTCGGAAAAAATCGCTCGACTGATGCGGAGTGGAAACTTTCCCCTCGCCTATGTCTAATACGCCCGTATCGTGACTTACTGCGTCGGCGAAACTTTCTCGTTCATTTGCGAAGCGAAGCATTGGCACACATCAAGTTAACGAACTATCAATACAACTTACCCGTCTTTGAAAAACATCTCGGCAAAAAAGGCAACCGAATCGATGTTGCCGAACGTTTTACGATTCCCAGTGTACGCAAAAATGTCGAAGTATACTTGCCCAGAAAACAATGAAGAGTAAGGAGAGGTAGCATTTAAGACCCTGTTGCATCATGTAAAAGAACCGTGGAATCTGGCGCTAAAGGATCAAACCTACTATATCTGTTCCGCCCCTGATTGGGATATTGTCTATTTTGGTTCTGACAATTCAACGAAGCTTGATAGAAGTACTCAACTTCTGAGCTGCAACAATGATCAAAATAACGTTCGGAGCATTGACTTTGTATAGTTTCGCTATTCCCCTTCGACCATCCTCCTTTACTATGCTTCATTGATATAACGCTCCGGTTGCTCCTTAAAACGACTTAAACAACGGGTAGAACAAAACACAAACTTTTTATCGTAATACTCAGTAGTAACTGAAGCCGTCCATTCATCCACGCGCATTCCACAAACAGGATCTTTTACCCATGAATGCGATTCAGATTTTCTATCACTCAATGTACCATCTTCCAACCAAAGCACACGATCTGCAATCTCTTCTACTCTCGGATCGTGCGTTACCATTAAAACGGCGCAATTATCGTCACGGGCTATATCGTGAAGAATCATCATCACTTCCTGGCCTTTGTGAGAATCGAGATTCCCGGTAGGTTCATCTGCCAGAATTATTTCAGGCTGATTTATCAGTGCTCGTGCAATTGCAACACGCTGTTTTTCTCCTCCTGATAGCGTATTAGGTAACGCGTTCCGTCTTTCAGTTAGCCCCAATTTTCCCAACAAAGAATCAATGCGATTTTTCGCACCACGAATACCTTCATTTGTTAGTTGTGCAGGAAAAAGAATATTTTCTTCGACAGTCAATGCTTCCAATAAATTAAACGCCTGAAAAATAAACCCAACCTTGGTGGCCCGAAGCGACGCTAGCGCAGCTTGATTCATTGAACCAATATCAATACCATCAATGACGATGCTGCCGGAACTTGGGTTTAATAAGGCACCTAGCATAGACAAGAGTGTTGTTTTTCCCGAACCGGACGGCCCCATTATTAATACCATTTCGCTACGGTTAATCGACAAACTGACACTATCAACTGCAATAGTTTTCGATTCATCCTTTCCAAATGATTTCGTTAGATCGGTTGCAAAGAGTAACGGGGTTTTAGTCATAATAGTTCTCAGCTATGAAAAATTGACACCGGATCAATTTTTACAATCGTTCGCGTGGCAATAAGTGACGCAATAATAGCGACAGGTAAACCAACAAAGGCAACGGAAACAAATTGATGAAGATTCACTATCAGATTGATTTGAGGTGCAATGGATGACAGGCCAGCCAATGCCGTAAATGATATCAACAAGGCGAATAATATTCCTAACATAGTTATTATGACACTCTGACTTAGGGTGGCTATGTATATTTGAACATTACTAAATCCAATCGCTTTAGCAATAGCCAATTCCCGTTTTTTTCGCGTAATAAGAGAATAAGCCGTAAAAGCAACAATCACTGTTGCTAACAATGTTCCCACAAACGTCATCATGAGGATGATCTCCGTGCCCATCTGCATCGCTAATTTCCGATCACTTGCAATAAACTCTTCACCGGTTAACGCATTCACTTTCTCCACTTCACTTTCAATAAGACTCGCGAGTCTCTCTGCGGCAACGCCTGGCTCACCATAAACCATGATATAACTGTATTGATCTCTTCCAGAAAGCAGTTCTCCAAGATCTTCTTTGGAAACAAACACGACTCCACTCGCCATAGAAAATGTATCTTGAGACAATCCGATAACACGTAATTTTCGGTCGATCATAATAATCTCATCGCCAATTTCTACACCAGTGAGCTGTGAAACAACCGAAGGAATAACTGCTTCACCAGGACCAGGAATAGATTTCCCTTCAACCATTGCCCAAGGGCCTGCGCGTTGATATTCCGGTGAAATCCCGATGATATACGAAAACCAATCTTTGCCACCGACTTTAACTGGGCCATTAAGGTATAGAATGGCGGAAATATCTCTTACACTGGGGACTTTCGCAATCTTGTCGACTTTCCAATCCCACACCATGGAACTTGCCATATGCATATTGGAAACGCCTTTTTGCATCACCCACACATCAGCATCCATTTTTTGTAGATATGCAACCATTTTCTCTGATTCACCCTCAAAAACAGCACTAAAAAAAATAACTAAGATAAAAGAAACTGAGACGGCTAAAGCGCTCACAATGAGCCTCATTGGTTCTAAGAGAAGAGTCCTTATGCTCCAATAAAACATATCAACTCCTGAATACAATCGCGGGATCAAGTTTTGAGACAAGGCGGTAAGGGAGATAAGCACCGAGCATTCCCAAAACAACTGCAGCAACAAACGTTCGCGCCAGCGGTACTGCTTCCATAACGGGTACCAAATAAAGCGGCACTCTCGTTTCCACGAACCATGCACCAACCTGCGCAATTAGAATAGCAAGCGGAAATGCTAAAAACATCATTAACAAAGACTCCAACATCATCCCCTTTGCCAACGCATGATTGGGGAAACCCAAAGCCTTCATAACCCCGTAATTCGATAATCTAGCATGAACAGCTGCGAACATTATCATTCCCACCACGAGCAAAGCGATTCCATATGCCGCAGCAATTAACACTCCCATTACTGGGCCAAATAGAGTTTTACCAAGTTTAACATCATTGTTTGAAAGTTGTTCTGGTATAAAAACATCACCATCGCTTTCTGCTTCTTCTATCTTAGCAGCAATAATATTTCTATCTGCATCGGCTTCCAATTCAACTAGTAGATAACTTAACAATGGTAAATTGCTAATATCCCCAATGAGATCGGAATCAAAAAAGAAATCAATCATGTCGTCATAATTGATAAATGAAAATGCAGTAAACATAGCCGATGCTTGTTCCGCAATACCTGACACATGAAATTCAAAATCGGCAACAACGAATGGATCACCTACATTTAAGTCATACAGCACTGCCAGCGATTCATCGATGACGATATCTCTCGGTTTGCCCACTGTATGGCCGTCTATTATTGAAGATGCTCCACCAGCGGTATCATAAACAACAAAAAATATCGGACTTTTCCGATATCCTTCTTTTTCATAAATGACTGGCACCATGATAAAAGGATGTGCTTCAACAACACCTTCTATCGCTTCAACTCGTCGCCGGCTTAACTGAGGTAACAAGGAACGACTAGCCACAAAATTACTCACTCCGGATTGCGCTACAATAAGATCTGCTCCTCGATTAAGTGAAACATTTTTAAGCTGAATATATAAACCAGAAAGAAAACCTTCCAACAAAAGAACAACAGCTAACGCGCCAGCAATTGCGAATGTTGTTATCATTGTACGAAAAGGCTCGTGAACTAATTGCCGATATACCAGCATTAACATCTCAACTCACACATCGTTTTCATCCTTAAATCCCGAGAATCTTCGTTGATCGAAAAAATTAAGCCTAGTATTTATCCAAATATTCCATGTTAAAATGCTTTTCCAAGTTTGGCTGTTAAAAATCCTTTCCACTGCAATAAAGGAGGGAAAAACGTCGGTACCGTCTGCGCGTATTTCTCGTAAATTTCTCCAATTTCTTGTCTAATATTTTGTTCTTCAGACTTGGCCAACTGTGTATAAACATAAAAAAGAACCGGAGCCAATATTATCGATGGTAGAGTTGGCCATTGAAGGAGAAAACCAATAATAACCAGGAATAATCCTGTATATTGTGGATGACGTGCATAGGCGTAAACACCATCAGTAACCAGACCACCCCGTGCCGCGTGAATCAACTTCCAACCTTTTAAAAGCAACGCATACCCCATCAATATAAGTGAAATACTCAATGTCATAATTAAAAACCACACCAAATCAAAACTACCAAATAGCACAACCCATAGATTACCAAATTTGTCATTAAACGGTTCAACTACCGGATAGGTATCGCCTAACCAGGAAACAAGTATAAAAATTGTTAGCGGGAACCCATACATCTCAGCAAATAAGGTCGCAAAAAAAATGGTTAACATACTCATATTTCGCCACTCTATTCCATCTTTGGGTTTCAAAAATCTCAAAGTAAAAAACAGGAATACAATAATATTAACGGCAGCAACTAACCACATTCCATAAGCATAGCTTTCGTTCGGCTCCATTTTTGTCACCTCTATAATACAGTTTTGTTGTCTGTATTTAACTCGATGCGATATCATTTATTGTTATTTTTACGAGAAAAATATTCTTATCATTAAACATGTCAACGCCATGTGACTATTTACCAATAGGATAAAGTTTTACAATCCCAGAATTTTTCAAATCGATAATTGACGGTAATTTTATTTATTGCTCGTTAAATATTTTATTAGGCCGGCAATAGCCAATAGGATTATCAGCCAGAATAATACCCCGACTATCCAGTGACCAAAGCCGAATCCCCAGTGCCAACCTTCCATATCATGCATCATTTTAGCCCTCCTTCATTTTAATAATCTCACGAAGCTTATCCAGTTGTTCTATCAGCTATACTTTCCCTATACGGTCATGTTGCAACTATGTACGCCGCATGTTGTGTACTTTTTTATCCATTTTTCAAGACCTCTGATAACTACTCATCACGTTGGAGTAATTGCGTTAGCATAGCGTCGAATAGATGATCACCTTCGATATAAAGCTTGATGACAACACTGTTTGAGTTTGGCTTCGGATTGCATAAACAGCTGTCCATCGCTAATTCTGGATAGTTATCCATGAGCACAGCATTCGCCGCGACACCAGATACAGTGGCAATCAATATGATCACAGGTAATATCCTGGCGTTGACTCTCATAACGGCGTTTGGCCCAAGGCTGAAGTAAACGCTTGGGTAAAGAGGATTGATATTGCCAACGCAGTGATTCACGCAAATTTTTTCTAGACACTAACATTCTTAAAAACCAGCTCATGTGATGATTTCTCATCATACTGTATAAGACACGATTGACCACAGATGTCTCCATTTGTGGTTTAAGATCACGTTGCCAGAGACTATCGTAATTTTCATTATTCAACAGGCTTTGAGCGGCCAACACACCAGATGAAATAGCGAGGCGCATACCAAACCCCCATAGCGTATCCTGGAAGCCGGCCTGTTCACCAACCAAGGGATGTGGGCCGCTATAAGCGCTTTGTGGTATTCGAAAATTGCCGCTACCACCATGCGGTAGCGGGTTTCGCATTTCTAGCCCAACTAATTTCTGGAAGGCCTTCAGTGTTCGTTGTACATAAATTTTTTCCTGTTTAAAACCGGAAAACATGCAACTCTTGACTGTGCCCCTTCCTTTCATTACTAAAAGATAAGCATACCCCTGCGGAGCCAAATCATTGTCACAAATTGCCCAGTATCCATCTTTCATATCAGTTTCAAAATGATAACCCACAGCAATCGCATCGGCTGCGCGTGGACCAGCGGCGAGAATACCATCGCCTGCCATATGACGCAGACGACTGTTAAAACGTACCTCCACGCCAAGCGATTGCGCTTGTTCCAGTAGTGCTCTGTCAAGCGAGCCGGGACCTGAGCCACGCTCTACCAGATAAAAAAGCGGTTCGTCACTTTTGATCTCGTAAGGTTTTCCGGTAGGATCGAAAACAGTGCCATTGCGACACGGCATCGCAGTAAAATCTGTTGATAATCCTGATTCTTGCAGCATACTTAACACATTTTCTCGGGTGCTCCAGTTTTCCAGGCCTTGAAAATCGCCACCAAAGCGGTGGCCTACTTCTTTCTGCATTTCGTGAATGACTACCTGGTGCCCTGCTTGAGCTAATGTAATGGCTGCTGCCAATCCTGCAGGGCCCGCACCTGCTATCTCTATTGGTGTTTCATCATGTATATTATTGTTCTTCTCCTCCATTATTTTTTCCAAAATATGTGTCGCTACTTATCATCATCGTTCTTGGATTTTCCGTGTCCGCCGTGCATAAAAGCCATCATGGCGACACAACATAACACCAATAAAAGTATTAACCCATTTTCTGCTAACCATTCCATAATTTTCTCTCCTAGGATTATTCAACGATAGGTTCCATATCAATATGCCCACAGGGACATTCATTTGCACAAATGCCACAGCCTTTACAATAGTCATAATCAATTTCATATTTTTCTGTCCGTTTTATGACTGCCGCATCAGGACAAAAATGCCAGCAGTTATTACACTCGAAACAGACTCCACAACTAAGGCAGCGATTAGCTTCATGCAAGGCTTCACCGTCAGACAGTCCTTTGATAACTTCATCAAAACCTTCAAGACGATGTTCAATCATTTTACCTTCGTTACGACACTGTTTAGGATAATAGTGGAGCTGCATTTGTTTGAAAGTAATGTGAGATTTTTTATGTCCATCATACACAGGTGGTTCGTCTTTCAGAGTAGCCATAATTTGCTTTGCAGCCAGATAACCACTACCTACCGCTGCGGCTGCCAATTTTGGTTGAGCAGCTGCATCACCACCAATCCAAACTCTATCTGACGTGTTTGCCTGGTTTAAACTTTCCAGCCCCTGCCAATCGGCTTCTTGGCCGATAGCAAAAATTACCAAGCCAGCAGCAACAAATTCTTCGGTGCCTTCAAACAACACAGGATTGAAATTTCCTTGACGATCGTATACTTGATCTACATGAGCTATTTCAACACCTGCGAAGTGCTTGCCGTTACGCACCAGCCGACTAACCGCAATACGAAAACGTAACTGCACCCCATCGGCTTCCGCCTCTATGACTTCTCTTTTAGAGGCGGGCATTTCAGTACCCAATTGACCACGATGACTTCCGTGATGGTCTTGTGGGCAAAGTAGGGTGACCGCAGAACCTAGTCGCCTAGCGCAACGGGCGACATCAACTGCTGTATTACCACCACCCACCACTGCAACCTGTGATGGTAAAATTAGTTGCTCATCATGATTCAAACGATGAAGAAAATTGATTCCGCTCATGACGCCATGTGTCGACGAATCTTCGCTTTGATAGGATCGAGGTTGTTGAGTACCAATCGCGAGAAATATCGCATCAAATTCGTTACGCAGTTTAGTTTCACTGATATCCACCCCAACTCGCGTATTGAGATTCAATTCAATTCCCAGTGCGAGAATGGCATCAATTTCTTTTGCCAGAACTAGCTTAGGCAAACGATAATCAGGAATACCGCTACGCAAGGTGCCACCAGGTTCTGCTTTGGCATCAAAGATTGTTGCAGAATAGCCGTGCCGTATTAACTGATAAGCACAGGAAAGTCCTGCCGGGCCTGCGCCTACTACCGCAATTTTTTGCGATTGAGATTGATCGGAGACGGCTTTATGCTGCCATCCGTTTCTAATAGCTAGATCTCCAAGATAACGTTCCATACCGTGAATATTGACTGCACTATCCAGATGATTTCGGTTACAAGGTGACTCACAGGTGTGATAACAAATGCGACCCATAGTTGCAGGAAAAGGATTACGTTCTGTTAGTTTTTGCCAGGCAGCTTGCCACTGACCATCGCTTGCCAATGCTAACCAAGCTTGAATATCTTCAGAGGCGGGACAAGTTTGACTGCAAGGTGGCCACTTATCACGGTAAAGTGGTTGCTGGGTTCGCCAATCACCAGTTTTATAAGCCAGACTACTACCGGGTTCGATGGCAAGTTTAGGCTTCATTGATCCGCTCCTGAGTTTTTGCGATAGTCGTTACTTGCATGACGACTCACCTGCGGCACTTGCTCTGAATCCCACTCAGATTCGTCCTGCTGTAAACCATAGCGACGAATTCGCGCATCAGCCAATGCTTGTAAATGGCGGATATCTTTCAAACCTTCTTTGCTGGAAAACAAATGATTGAAACGCCCTTGTGGACGTAAATAATCCTCCACCGGTTTTTGTTTCGACAAACGCATTGCGCCAGTGAGCTCGCCGTACTCAAGTTCAATTAAAGGAAATAAACCGGTTTCCACCGCGAGACGTGACACTGATACTGATAACGCGCTGTCGTGCAGCCAACCCAACGGACAAGGTGATAATACCTGAAGAAAACGTGGGCCTCTTATACTCATCGCCTTTTCCACTTTGGCTTTCAGATCAGGAAAAAAAGCGACCGTTGCTGTTGCGGCATAGGGCATATGGTGTGCCGCCATAATCGAAATCACATCTTTTTTCAGATGATGTTTTCCCTGACTGAGTCGTCCTGGTGGTGAGGTGGTAGTGCGGACCGCGTGAGGAGTAGAGCTGGATCGCTGAACACCAGTATTCATATAAGCCTCGTTGTCGTAACAAACAAAGAGTATGTCGTGACCACGCTCAATCATGCCTGAAAGACATTGCAATCCAATATCAAATGTTCCACCATCACCCGCTTGAACAACCACTGGTGTATTTTTATCTTTGGCACGCAATGCTACTTCAACACCAGAGGCCACTGCCGCGGCATTGGCAAACACCGAATGCACCCACGGCGCCTGCCATGCCGACTGTTGGTTGTGTGTGGTAAAGACCTGCAAACAACCCGTTGCGTTGATGTAAATGGCATCTGGCCCAATCAGATCGGTAACCATTCGCGCAGCCATTGCTTCCCCGCAACCGGAACAAGCACGATGACCAGAAGTTAATACGTTATGCCGGAAGCCGTCGCGTTCATCCATGCCGCTCTTCTCCACTATCCATGTCATCCTGGATAACATAGTCAGAAGTAATAGGGCTAGGTGCAAAACCGGCTACGTTAGAAGTATCAGTAGTTGATTCTTTAAAAATTGTTTCGATAACTTCGGGCGTAATATCGCGGCCACCCAAGCCACCAATAACGCCCCGTACTGGCGTCATAATACCGGCCTTTTGCAATGCAGCTCGTAGTTCAGTAGCAATAATTCCCCCGGCCCCAACACTGAAGGCTTTTTCCAGGACGATGATATGTTTTACTGCATTCAGTTGTTGAACCAGGATTTGTTCGGGGAAAGGACGAAAACAGCGCAAGCGCAATGCGCCCACAGCTTGCCCCTTATCTCTCAGCTTGTCGATAGTGTCACGTACTACACCCATCATTGAGCCCACTCCCAGTAAAACTGTCTCGGCTCCTTCCAGCCGATAACTCTGGACAAGACCATTGTAACCACGACCAAACTGTTCGCAGAATTCGGCATCAAGCGCCTCGATCACTGCCTGGGCGTTCTCCATTGCTTGGAACTGATCCATACGAAACTCTTGATAGTTATCTGGCTCACTACCTCCCCCTAAAGTCATTGGTTGAGTTGGATTGAGAGTTCGGGCAAAACGAAAGGCTGGTAGATAGTCGTCTACCTCTTGCTGTGTTGGCAGAGTCACCGGTTCAAAGGTATGAGTGAGGAAAAATCCGTCCATACAGACCATCACCGGTAGTTCGCATGCTTCCGCGATGCGATAAGCCTGGACAATACTGTCAGCGGCCTCCTGGTTGCTCTCTACATAAAGCTGAATCCAACCTGCGTCGCGTATTGCCATGCTGTCCTGATGATCACTAAAGATGTTGATCGGTGCACCAATCGCCCGGTTGGCACAAACCATCACGACTGGCAGCCGCATGCCGGCGATGTTGTAAAGCACCTCAGTCATCAACAGCAGTCCTTGTGAAGCCGTGGCGGTAAAAGCCCGTGCACCACCGATAACAGAACCTAACACGATTGACGCAGCACCAAATTCACTTTCCGCATTAATGAACTCAGCCGCTAACTCACCGTCAGCCACATACTGCGCTAAATGTTCGATAATGTGTGTTTGAGGTGTTATCGGATAGGCAGCTACTACTTGTGGTCGACAAAGACGTACGGCTTCGGCAACTGCGCGTGAACCTTCCAGTAATTTTCTCATGAGATTACCTTGTCTTTATTAAAATCATTCACAACTGTTCCCAAACGATAACCTTCTCGAATGGCGTCTATATTAGCCTTTACGATTTTTTCGCCTTTGCTCGCCAGATGGTTTGTCACCGCCTGCTCCAGGGCAGAACAACTTACCCAGCCACTACAGGCGGATAAGGCACCTAACAAAACGGTATTGGGTAACGGCTTGCCCAGAAGTTCCTGGGCAATACTACTGGCAGGGATGCAAATCCAATTAAAGTTACTATTTGACGCCTTTTTAAAATCCGCTGCTTGTTTTTCGCTATTTAATACAACGAGTCCGCCGTTTTTTAATCCTTGTAACACTGTTTTTGAATGTAGCAAAGTAGCGTCTTGAATGACGATTGCGTCTGGCTTGTAAATCTGATTATGAACACGAATTTCAGCATTGCTAATTCGTACATACGCTTCTACCGGAGCGCCACGCCGTTCGGAACCGAACTTAGGAAAAGCTTGTGACTCGAATCCGTCCTCAAAGGCAGCTAACGCCAACAGAGCTGCTGCAGAGACCGTACCCTGGCCACCGCGACCGTGCAGGCGGATATCATATAAATTATTTTCATCTCTATGTTCAATGGCCATGGTTTTCACTCGCCTTATGATTTGACGATTGACGTAAAAAGAATCGTTCACCTACGAAGACAATCAGAACCCCAATCATCGCCGCATAGATAACCATCATATCGGTGGACGCTTTCACCATCAGAAATGCAGAAAGTACGACAACATCAAAAACAATTGCAGCGATCAGAATTGCGGCGTTTGCCTTAATTTCTTTTCGAAGGTGGCGATACACGCCCCAATGCACGGCTATGTCCATCAATAGATAGAAAATGGCCCCAAGTGATGCGATGCGGCTCAAATCAAAAAACAAGGTAAGTAATATGGCGATAACAATGGTGTAAACCAACGTATGATTTTGGATGGTGCCCGGCATACCAAAATGTCTGTGCGGCACCAATTTCATATCCGTTAACATCGCTAACATACGTGATACTGCAAAGGTGCTGGCGATAACACCCGAAGCCGTTGCAACTATAGCTAGTGCTACGGTAAACCATAGACCATAATCTCCCAGCGCCGGACGCGCCGCTTCCGCGAGAGCAAAATCTTTTGCAGCGATAATTTCCGGTAAGCTAAGGTTGCCAGCCACGGCCAGTGCAACCAGAAAATAGATGAGGACGCAGATCGTAATTGAAATGATAATGGCGCGCCCTACGTTGCGATGGGGATCCACAATTTCGGAACCACTATTGGTGATAGTGGTAAACCCCTTGTAAGCGAGTATTGCTAGTGCCATCGCAGCGATGAATCCGGTAGCAGATGTGTCTGCCACACTTGTCGTTGGGCTACTCTCAAATGAAAAATCCGCGATCCATAAACCACCCAACGCAAACACGACAATACCGCCAATTTTAATAAAGGCCATCACCAATGAAAAAAAACCAATTGCGCGATTGCCAGAAACATTAAGAAGAAAAGCAAAAACAAGTAGCCCAACCGCCAGCGCCAGAACGATCCAGCTACTGGGATCAATATCAAACAGTTGAATGCTGTAAGTGCCAAAAGTCTTTGCCACCAGACTCTGATTGATAACCATCGAAAAATACATCAACAGTGCACCCGCCGCCGTCATCACCCCCTTGCCATAGGCTTTTTGCAAAAACATGGCAATGCCTCCTGCGGAAGGATAGGCATTGGACAATTTCACATATGAGTATGCACTAAAGGAAGTGATCACAGCCGCAGCAAGAAAAGCGAGTGGAAACAGTGAGCCAGCGAGTTCTGCAATTTGGCCTGTCAGTGCCAGTATGCCTGCACCGATCATAACCCCGGTACCCATCGATACAGCACCGACCAGTGTCAGGCTGTTTTTTTTGTACTGCGATGACTTGTTATGCTGCGAATGATTTTCCATATGCAACCTTCCCTAACCAGGTGTCAATATCAATAATAATCTGCGTTCAAGCTGCCATTAGAACAGTCAACAATTATCCTTGTATCAGTCATCCTCTAATGCCTCTGCACGACAACGTAAAAACCAGATCTGGTAAAGAGAGATGGTTATCTGCAGCGCCCACGCCAAACCCAACAAACCACCGGCGACCACCACGGTGTAGGCATAGACCGGATCCCACTTGGTGAAAAACCAGGCCGCGATGTCGGTGAAAATGGCGACAAACGGCAGCAGTGTTAGTGTATGTTGAAACCAGGCCGGTAACAGAGCAAAGCGAAACACCATGCCAATCGCCAGCGCGACCAATGCGATACCAAACAGATGGATGTGCGACACCTTCATCAGGCTGTGAAGCGAGACACCGGTATCCACATTGGCCATCTGTTTTACACCATCGTAACTGGACAGTTCTGGAATATCTAACCCGGACGAAGCACTGTGACAAACGACACAACGGTCATCAAGCATAGGCTTTATGATGCGCTCATAATCCGCTTCAGGAGCACCTGATTTCAACCACGCAACAATATGATTTCGATGTTCGGTCTCAATGTAACCAGCCATCGGACCTCGTATTGCCGACTCCAAGTGTGTGCCACTACGATTACCGTAGTAGTTCTCCGCGACATCCTCTACCGACAGCCCAGGTTTTCCGTCAATCCCGTTATAATTAGTATAGAGATAAGTAAGTGCCATCATATAGGCGACTCCCGCCAGTAATAAAAACGAAGTGTATAAAAATTTTTCGTTCAGTGTGCAATCATAAAAGCGCCTTGGCTCAATGATAGGGCATATTTCTGCTTGATCTTTTTTATGCATTATCTTTTATTCCAACTCCATATCATTTCCCCTTCAGCTCATCCTATTGCATTGCTAATAAATATTTTACTAACCTGTTTATTTCAACTCCGGACAACTCGCGTTCGTAGCTGGGCATGGAATTTTTGCCTTTAGCAATAGTCATACGTAATATTTCGGTTTCACGACTCATGGATTTCACTGCGGGTCCCAATTTCTTTTTTTCAATAGCGTGACATAACGAACATTTTTGTTTGAAAATCTGTTGACCATCTGATTTTTCATCAGCTATCGAAGATAGTGACAAGAAAAATAATAAAAGTGGAATTAAAAGCAGTATTTTACGATTCGTTGTTTTCATCATATGGCTGTCCTTTCAATTAAGAAAAATCTCAATAACAAACTATAAAATATAGCATCAGGGATAGTTAATACTGCTACTATGATTCACACCATCTGCTGACTCAAATGAGATTGTGATGTGATATTCGTTTTCATCGCCAAGATCAAACCCCGCCAAATACCAATCACCCAACTCCATCATAGACTTTGATTTAGTCAATTTTTTTGGTTGATCGACTTTAGCAGTAACAGGCAAACCATATTGAACGCTGCTATTATGCTTAATATTAACCAATAAATTATGGCTGCCACCATCAGGTACACTTTCTCTTGCATCAACAACTTTTAGTTTGAATTCAAAACCATCGATTATTTTTTTTTGAACAAGTTTCCCCGTGATCTCTTTTTCATCCGTCGTATTTTCTTTTAGTTGTTCGCCTACAATGACGTTTCTAAGGTTTTTTATTTTTGGTGTACTTTCTGAACTTCCATGTGCAAATGCAACAGATATGCTAGTTGCGAACAAAAATCCTAAATAAACTACATTAAATTTCATTTGATATTCCAGTACCTATCTGTTTTTCATGTGGATCGACTCTAATACATTCCTATTAGTTTTTGACTCTGTTTTCCTTCGCCAGAACGACGTTATAAATCGGAACCCAAATAAGTGCGAAGAACCAGCCATAACCATATGCTTCGATCAATCCTAGGAAAAAGCTTTTCCAACTGATCCACTCAAAACCCGGTAATAATTTCAGCCAGGTTTCATACATTGCATGAGCTGGAAAAATCAGATCAAAAACAACGCAGAGTGTAAAGCTAATCCCCAGAGTCAGGCTGGTGGCATGGCCGACGCCCAGCAAAGAGATACCCTGCCTATGATGGCAACACGTCATTGTGTTTCTCCTTGCTCTTTATTGAGATAATGTTCTGGATTGGCGTCGAACTTATCGAGACAACTTCGAGAACAAAATCGATAGAGTGAACCCTGGTACATTTTGCCGTATCCCTGTTCAACGTTTACTTCCATGTCGCAAACCGGGTCGATGTGTTTCTCATCATTACTGCCGTGAGAGTGGCTGTGATCATCATGGCCATGAATCATATGCGCACCACAACCATGACGCATCATAAAATAAAATAAGCCTGCAAAAAGTAGAAATGAAAGTAGTCCATCCATAATTAATTCCCCTTTGTTTCTATACCTACTACTAAACTTGAGCTTGATCAAAGGTAACAATAAGAGCATCTGTTTTATTTTTATGTTGAATTTTCACTTCCACTTGATACGCACCTGAACCAGAAATAATAAAATAGTTTCCAAAACTGATCTCTCCACCCATTTGCATTTTTTGCATAGTTTTATATGCCCCTTGATAATTGCTAGAAATAACACGCGCGGATACACTCAGATTTTGTATTCGCATACCGCTCTTTTCTTCAATCACACCAACGGATACATGGAACTGATTTATGTTTTCAACAATATTTTCTTTGTGCATTAAACTTTCTGGGTGATCTTTGGGGTGTCCCCCAATCATCTCAGCAGGCATAACAACGAGATAAACATCAATACCCATTGCTTTAACATGTTGATGGGAATGTTCTGCGAGCACTGAGTTCATGCTAAATAAACTGGTAATAGCTAAACTGTAAAACAATTTCAAAACTATTCGATGATTCATATCGTTGCCCCATTTCAATCGAAAATTAATTAATACTTATTCTGGCTCATTGAAATAGTCTACTTTTACTGACAGAAATGCACGCCATTGATTCAGTGGAGGAAAAAAAGCTGGCGTTTTATGTATATATTCAATATACACTTCACCAAATTCTTTCTCGGAACGTTTTTCTTCTATTCGTGCCAAATGAACGTAAGCATAGAGAAGAACGGGAGCCATTAGTGCTGTGAGCAGTGTGGGCCATTGAATCAAAAATCCAATAATGACGAGAAACAATCCTGTGTATTGAGGGTGGCGGGCATAAGCATAGATGCCGTCAGTAACCAATCCACCACGAGCGGCGTGGATCTGCGTCCAACCCTTGGAGAGTAGCATATAGCCCATGATCATAAACCCCAGGCTCAGTCCCATTACTAGCGCCCATGCTAAGTTAGAGCCGCCGAACACTACGACCCAAAGATGACCGAATTTATGGCTAAAGGGTTGTAACGCCGGGTAAGCATCGCCCAACCAGCCAGAAAGTAGATAAATTGTTAAAGGAAAACCATACATCTCAGCGAAGAGCGCGACGAGAAAAGCCGTCACCACACTCATGCTACGCCATTCTTGACTGCCTCGCGGTTTGAGAAAGCTTAAAATGAAAAATAGGAAGATACCGATATTAAAAGCCGGCACTATCCACATACCGTAGGCATATCCCGTATCATCATGCATTTGTTGTATCTCCCACGTTTAGAAAACTCATAATTTAACCCCTCTCAAACGCAAGGCATTGGTAATCACGGATACAGAGCTAAAGCTCATGGCCGCTGCCGCAATCATTGGAGAGAGCAGCAATCCGAAGACGGGGTAAAGCACGCCCGCGGCAATCGGAACGCCGGCAGCGTTGTAAACAAATGCAAAGAACAGATTTTGGCGAATATTACGCATGGTCGCACGGCTTAGTCGACGCGCTCGTACAATGCCGCGCAAATCACCCTTGACTAAAGTGACTCCGGCGCTCTCCATAGCGACATCAGTACCGGTACCCATTGCAACTCCAACATGAGCCTGAGCCAGAGCGGGAGCATCGTTTATACCATCACCCGCCATGGCTACGATATGGCCTTCGGCTTGAAGTTGTTTTACCACTTCAGCTTTTTGCTCTGGCAATACTTCTGCCTGAACTTGATCAATATCAAGTTTGGCCGCAACTGCTTCGGCTGTCTTACGACTGTCACCGGTAAGCATTACCACACGAATACCTTCATTATGCAGGTCACGAATCGCTTCGGGTGTGCTTTCTTTAATGGGATCAGCAACACCGATTAAACCTGCCGCTTTACCATCAACTGCAAGTAACATCACGGTCTGCCCTTCGGCTCGTTGACTATCTGCCTGTTGAGGCAAGCCGCCAGCGTCGATACCGAGACTCTCAAGCAGTTTTAAATTTCCCAATGCGACTTCTCGACCATCTATTTTTCCAGTAACACCCTTGCCTGTCACCGACTGAAAGTTTTCTGCTTGAACCAAATCAATTCCACGTTCTTCAGCGCCCTGCACAATTGCTTCAGCTAACGGATGTTCACTAGCTCGCTCTAAACTAGCGGCCAAACGCAGGTTATCATTCTCTTGAAAACCTTCACTGGCTAACACAGAGACTAACTTTGGTTTACCTTCGGTGAGCGTGCCGGTTTTATCTACCACCAGCGTATCTACCTTTTGCATAATCTCTAATACCTCGGCGTTTTTGATCAGCACACCCATCATCGCCCCTTTGCCAGTACCAACCATAATAGACATAGGAGTCGCTAAGCCTAGAGCACACGGGCAAGCAATAATCAGAACAGCTACCGCATTAATCACTGCATAGGCGATGGCTGGCTCCGGCCCCCATAAGCTCCAAACAATGAAGGTAACAACAGAGATGACCACGACTGTCGGGACAAAGTAACCTGCAACAACATCCACCAGTTTTTGAATCGGTGCACGGGAACGTTGCGCATCAGCCACCATTTTTACAATTTGCGCCAGTAAGGTATCGGCACCCACTTTTTCTGCCCGCATTAACAAACCACCAGTACCGTTCACGGTGGCGCCGATTAATCGTTCACCCGCTAACTTGGCTACAGGTATCGGCTCGCCGGTCACCATCGATTCATCAACATTGCTCTCACCATCAATAACATCTCCATCGACTGGTACTTTTTCACCGGGACGAATTCGTAATTTATCTCCAACTTGAACATGCTCCAAAGGGATGTCTTCCTCTGCACCATCTTCTCGAACAATTCGAGCCGTTTTAGGGGCTAGACCGAGCAGGAGTTTGATAGCAGCATTGGTTTGGCTTCGAGCGCGCAGCTCCATCACCTGCCCTAACAGAACAAGTGCGGTTATTACAGCAGCAGCCTCAAAATAGACTGGAACCACACCTGCCTCGCTAAAGACAGCGGGCGGGAATATACCTGGCATCAGCACTGCAATAAGACTGTAAATCCAGGCAATGCCAACACCGATAGCAATTAGTGTGAACATATTGAGATTGCGAGTAACAATAGATGACCAGCCGCGTTGAAAAAAGACCCAACCACCCCACCAAACTACGGGAGCGGATAACACAAGCTCCCCCCATTGCCGTGCAACAGGGGAAATTAAACCGTTGATAAGTTCTGGCCAAAACTCAGCGGCCATGGCGCTAAAAAAAACAGGAATCGCCAGTAGAGAGCTGACCCAGAAACGGCGAGTCATATCATCCAATTCGCTGGTATCCTCTTCCGCCTCTACTGTACGTGGTTCCAATGCCATACCACACTTGGGGCAACTACCAGGATGATCCTGCACTACCTCCGGATGCATAGGGCAAGTGTATTCAGTTTTTGTGCTTGAGAGTGGGATATCTTTCAGCTCCAGCGCCATGCCACATTTAGGGCAACTGCCTGGGCCTTGCTGCTCGATTTCAGGATGCATGGGGCAGGTGTAGATTGCAGACATGTCTACCGAATTATTATCATCAGTACTGTATTGAGAATGGTCATGATTCGTGCTGCTACAACAGCTATCAGATTTTATCGTTGATTCAGTCTGTGAGGTTTTTTTTCCACTACAGCAACAGCCACTTTTTTCACCCTTATCTTTTTTAAGATATTGCTCTGGTGATGCCAAAAACTTATTCAAACAACTCGCACTACAAAAATAATACGTTTTGCCATTATGCTCTGTGTAGTGTGCCGACTCTTCAGTGACCGTCATGCCGCATACTGGATCAGTGAGCGACTCGGTCTGTACATAATTATCTGGCTCAGCCTCAAACTTATGCAAACAACGTTCGCTGCAAAAGTGATATTTCTGATCATTGTGATCAGCGTGATATCGACTATCTTCAGTTACTTCCATGCCACAAACCGGGTCAGTACTCATGTCCTGCCTCCATTATTTAACCACTTATATTTATTGTTAGCCTCTCCGACTACTTGCCTAAGGCTATTTCATATTCATTTTCTCTTTCTGCATCATGTGCTCCATCATCTGGCCCATCATGCCCTGCATCATACTCATACGCTGCTCCATCATTTTGTGGCGCTTCATCATGCCGTCGACATCCAGCATTTTGTCATCGTCACCCATCATCCCTTTTTTACCATGACCACCTATAATCCCCATGGGTCTATCCATCTTGCCAGGCATTTTTTCGGACATCTTCCCCATCATGCCCATGCCTTTATGCATTTCCTGCATGTGCTGCCGCATCAATTTTTGTCGTTCTTCCATATTTTTGATGCTGTGAATCTTATTCATGGTTTTTTGCATTTTAGCCATCTGTTCATGCATCATATCCATGTCCATCATCGGCATACCAGACATCGATTGGCCTGCCGTTTCTTCTTTATCTTCATGGTGCGCCTCATCGGCAAATACCGGTGTTGATAGCGCAACTATGACAACCGTAATTCCGGCCAATAATTGTAATTTCATCTCATTTCTCCTTATGATTAATTGGCGCAGTATACACCTGCTAACAACCGATTTACTTTTTCAACTAACCGACTCAATCAATCGACAGATCGCCTCGCCATCAGGCTCTCCATCGGGCATTAATTCCCACTTCTCTAACGCACTGTCCATCCTATGCAGCAGATTGTTTAGATCCGCCAGCCTTTGCCTGTTTTCATCAATCCGCTGTTGAATTAGTTCGCGCACTGCTGGACAGGGTGATCGTCCGTCATCGCTGTGTTCAAATATTGTTTGAATATCGCGTAAAGTAAAGCCAAGCCCTTTCGCCCGACAAATAAATTCCGCTTTTTTAACATCATCTTCGCCGAATAATTTGTATCCGTTATCAGCACTACGTGTTGGCCTTAATAATCCGATGCGCACATAATGACGTATTGCATCCGGTGTAATTTGTGCCACTTTTGACAACTGACTAACAGTTAACATGCTCTCCACCTGTAACATAAGCTAAGTCGTGTATCACACATTGCGGATAGGTCTCCGAGAGAAAAGTACGCCATATTCAGACAAAGCGCGAAAACACGGAGACATCGAACACGGGAATGTAGGGAGTCAGTCAAGTTTTCACTACGCCACCTCGAAATGGGGTGGATGTACCATATCTGTGGAAACCTATCCGCGATGGGCATACCTCCAAGTCATATTAAGTGTAAGTCCTAGGTGCTACACACAGGTCAACAACTTTTTTTAGATCACATTATTCATCACGCATAACCATTTGATGTGCGACACCTTGCTTCAAATTGATCGTATTTTTAATCGCCAGTGTTATAGGGTCGAGTACCCAGATTTTCGCTTCACTACGACTGGAAACATAAAACTTGTTAAGCTTTTTTATGTAAGCAAGATGATATGGCGCAGGATTCAACGCTGCCGTTCGTTGCTCTCCAGTGGAGAGATCAATCCGGGTAATCAAACCGGCTTTTTTGCTCGACACAAACAACCAACGCCCATCGTCGGAGACGTCAGTGCCGTGAGGTTTGTCACCGACTGAATAAGTTTGTTTGGCGTCACCGCTGGCAAGGTCAATCGCTGAGACGGTTGCATCGCCTTTGTTTGCAACATAGAGCGTGCGGTCACGAACACCGAGCACCATATGTTCTGGTTCTTTGCCTGCTTTAAGTTCCCGCACCATTTTCCAGTCGTTAGTACCGAATTCGCTGACGCTGTTCGCTCCTGCATTTGAGACATACAAACGATCTCCATCTTTTGAAAACACGGCATAATTCGGCCATTGGCCAGTATCGATTTCCTTGATCACCATCATTTTGTCGAGGTCGACTATCGATATTCCACCTGCCCCCGAATGAACCGCCACTGCGGTTTTTCCATTGGGCGATACGGCGGTATGGTGGGTGAGACTACGCACGGCGACACGACGCATGACATGACCGTGTTTCGGATGCACAATGGCAAGATAACTTTCTCTGGTCGATCCCGCACTATCGGTATCGCCACCAGCATGATGGGCTAAATGCTCTACCTCACTAACCACTGTTGGTTTATCTGGACTTACAGGTATATCCTGCTCTTGCGGCTTCATACTACCCGCCACTAAATATTCGCTATTGGGCGAACTGGAAAGTCCGTGTGCATTCTCCAGCTCATCGATACGGCCCACGATTTTGTCCGTTTCCAGATCGATTATCACTATGTCATTCGCGTTTCCGGTCGGGACATACATCGTCGGCCCCGCTACTGCCAGAGGAGACAGTAATGAGAGGATAATAAAAACAACGACAACTTTATTCACGGCTATTTCCTCCTTTGCCACTATCATTTTGATCTCTGGTACTCAACGACTTATCGTTGCTGCTCGTAGTTAGGTGCTTATCCTTAGTATTGCTGAATCGCAATATTAAAAACGCCAACAATGCAAACACTCCAATTACCACTATCCAGAACAACCAGTGAAAGCTACCTGGCATTCCTGTTTCATGTAAAGTGTTCATCATGTCATGTGGCATACAAACCTCCTCTTGCTAAAACAACAATGAGTGTGATTTTTCATTCTGTTTTCCGATGGCATGCTCGATGATCTGCCTGATCATTAGTGCTCATGATCATGTCCATCGTCATTCTTCATCTCATCCATACCGCTGAAATCCATCTTCAACTCATCGTCGTGATCATGGTGACCATCTTCAACACTACTCGATGTGTCATCACTTCCATGATCATGAGCTTCGCCATGCGAATGGTTATGTCCGTCACCCTCAGCCTTCGGCAATGACATCACTCCAAGGCCATAGCGGTAAACCACTTCACCACCGTGCCAAGCGGTAGATCCTAAAACTCCGCCCGCAATCACCATACAAACCACAAAGACTTTGCCAAGGGTTTTGTTCTTACGTACCCACGCAATGGACCATACTGCAAGCGATAAAAATATTACGATGGTAGCAATGGCCCAGTTGCGATGGTCCGTCATTGCCAGGTGTGAAGGTGTGTCATGGGCAACCGTGTTGTAGGCATATAGTCCGGTAAGACCAGTGATGACGGTAATCCCTGCACCAAACCACAATGCCCAGCGCGCCACGATCTGCCACTGCTCTTTCAAGGGAGAACGAACAAACGGTGTAACGACAAAAAGTCCGACTGCCAATGACAATAGCGCGACGGTAAAGTGGACAAAAATAGGGTGCCAGTTGGGGATAATTTCGAACATCTAATACTCCTCTTACTCTGTTTCTAAAATTTTAATCTGCGTTGAAACAATCAGACCTCATCGACAGTCGCTTCAGAACGGGTCCGAATCCGGTAGAGTTTTTCAACCGGCAGCACGGCGACAATGCCATCACCTTCAATTCCCACATGTGCCGCCTCCATAATGGCGTTGGCAATGGCGTCGGCCCTAGCTTCATCGATAAATATTTCGATTCGAACATTGTTAACCATCCAGTCTTTGGAATAAAAATTCGCGTATTCGCCGTAGCCCTTGACCTTAGTCACACTGAGTCCACGAACGCCATTTCTTGCAACTTATGCTCTACTTTTTCCAGCAAATTACGCCTGATAATGGCAGTCACTTTTCGATAGTTCATTTTGCCACTTTCATTTGCTTCCAGCCCCAGGCGGTGCGCGATTAGGGAGAGGCTCAGGCGGCGCTGCCAAGTTATCCAGTTGATTGTCTTCGCAGTCGTGCACCCAGCCACGGCTGAAACGTTCCAACCAATCGCCACCAAGCTGTATGCCAACCTCGGCTAACGCCTTTTCAATCCCTATTTCCTTGATCTGCAGAAGATCATAAGTGACAAGCAAATTGTCACCCTCAATCACTACCTCTTTCACGCCCATCAATTCCGACAAATACGGAATGAGCAATTCCACAACCTCTGTATCCAGTGGTTCAGCCAGATGCATGGCTCGCCTCTTCAAAATTTCTTTTGGTTCCTGCCCTTCCTCCTTAGCCCAATAGAGGCCCGGATGAGCGACAAACGTTTCACGGCATTGCTCGGAGCAGAAATGGAAGTACATTTTGTGATGCTCCACTGAAGGCACATCAACTTCAGCATTCATACCGCACACGGGACAAGTGTCACTATGCTGTGTCATTACGCTCCTCATTTTGCTGTTTTTCTGTTGTGGCTTTCTGGTTGATAAGCTGTGGCGCAATCAAGTAAAAATCCTACGACTTGACACCCAAGGTGACGTTGATTTTACTCGACATGTTCTGAAAGCCGATTAATCCTGTGAGCTCTGTTAATGAAACCAACGTAGCAAACATTGCTAGGTGAACGACCCCACAAACGTGTTGACTCAAGAATTCCCTCATATTTGCGCTTCTTATTCCAAAGAAAGGGCTTCACGCACCTAAGGAATTTGTGGCTCTTTTGTCGTATAACGAGTGCCGTAATCATTGGTGTGGACTCTCCTCCTAAGTTTTGAAACAGCCCCCGTTTTTTAAACACTAAATCAGAGAGTGGGGGAAAGCTGTTGCCGCGCTGTTTATTATGTAGCTACAATATTAGCGATCTATCCCTGTCCATTAGATGACACGCGCATTACAATTTTGTAATGCATTCACTTCATAATAGACCTAAGGACCTGTAAAAAAATAACGTTACATTCTGCTTGTTCATAATTTTGGATCGACCTTGATGATATCACCAATAAATTCTTCAAATTCAATACCGTATTTATCTTGGTGCTCACTTGCCTTAGTCCGTAGCTGATTCATATCCGATACACCTAACGTTTTAAATGCAAACAATAATATGTTTTGGTGATTTTTTAATGTCATACATAAACTAATATCTATGAAACACTGTCGCAACGCTATCAAAACATCAGTAAAGTCTTGCGAATTTTTTATTAGCAAATTGACGACTAGCATCCCATCGGATGATAAGGAGTGAAAACACTGCGCCATAAAATCATGGTCACACAAGAAGTCCGGCAAACAATCTCCATCGTGCAAATCAACAAGAATTACGTTGACATTTTTTTGTTTCGATTTTTTTAAATAAGTAGATGCATCGGCGATTTCAATGTTTACCCGCGGCATTGTTGAGAGAGCAAAATATTTTTTTCCGATGCTCACCACCCTCTCATTAATATCCACAGCCGTAATTTTGAGACCTGGAAACCAATGACAAAGAAAGTGAATTATGCTACCCCCGCCTAACCCAAAGAGCAAAACAGATTGAGGTTCGGGTCGAAAGAGTAAGAAGCTCATCATTGCTCGGCTATACGGCAATAATAATTTTTCTTTTTCTGCCATATCCAGCTGGCTTTGTATTGCTACGTTATTTTGAAAATACAGGCAACGCACGCTACCACTCTGCCATACCTCAAGTGTTCCCCAAGGCGTTTTCTCAGAAATTAACATGTGCTTTTCTATTTTCAATCAGGACCTCTTTTTCAATGTAACGAGACATCACCCACAAAATTAGATCAAGGGCAATCGCCGGTCACCACAGATATCCTCGACCCGCATTCATCCCTTTCATTTACCACCTGAATAGTAGACTCCACCTTTGTGTTTTTCACCATCTGCTGTTTTGAATAGAATCATCAACTGGTGCTTACCTTCATGACCTAAATCATATCCGGCCATTAGCCAGTCTCCCATCTTCATGGTTTTTTTTGTTTCAGAGCTACCATTGGGATGTTTTACTTTGGTGTTCATGACGATGTTAGGAATCACCTTTCCATTTTTTTCGACTTTAATCATGAAGTCGTGGGTACCGCCCATCTTCTTATCCGGTTTGGCTTTCATGACGTGAAAGCTGACATCGTAACCATCAATCTCCTTTTTCTTCAGAAACATTTTCCCCATGGAAGAACCGTGGTCATCATGCTTCATTTCAGATTTACTATGATCATCATGACCGTGTACATGATCACCTGATGCGTGCAAAGATCCTGCTGTTGCTAACAACGCCGCGAAGGTGATTGCTGATAAAGGTTGTACTACTTTATTCATTGTCTAATCCTTGTAATCTTTAGGTTAAATAGTTAATTACCGAGTTCTAGTTTCGCCTAATCCATTTTGCGAAGCCGTTTCCTGCTCATTATGATGCTGTTTAGATCGTTCCTGGATTTGCAGAACTAAGCCATAGATAACTGGTAGAACTAGCAGGCAGAGAATCGTGACTGTGACCATGCCACCCACCATGGGTGCGGCGATACGCTGCATCACTTCGGAACCTGTGCCTGTACCCCACATGATGGGTAGCAGGCCAGCGATGATGGCCGTGGCCGTCATGGCGATGGGACGAACACGCTCTGACGTGCCACGATGCACTGCAGCCATAATGTCGGTCGGTTCTAAAAGGCCTTTTTCTTGGCGACACTTATCTAGCGCCTGATCGATAAAGGTGAGAACCAATACACCGATCTCTGCTGCGACACCTGCCAGGGCGATAAAACCAACCACCACTGCAACCGAGAGATTAAAGCCCAACAAATAGATCAACCAAAAGCCACCGATCAATCCAAATGGAATGGATAGCATTACCACCAGCGGTGCAGTGATATTACGAAAGTTGAAATAAAGCAGCAGGAAGATCACCAGTAAGGTGGCAGGCACAACAATTCGCAAGCGCTCAGCCGCCCGTTCCATGTACTCGAACTGACCTGACCATACAAGTGTGTAACCGGGTGGGATTTCGACCTGGCTGGCCACTACCTCTTTGGCCATTGCAACATAGCCACCAATATCCGAAGTTTTAATATCCACATAAACCCAAGCATTGGGGCGGGAGTTTTCGCTCTTGATACCCGGTGGACCACGACGCAACGCGAGATCTGCCACCAATGATAGAGGAATTTGTGCACCAGTGGGTGTAGGGATCAATACTCGCTTTAGGCTATCGAGGTTATCGCGTAATTCGCGCGGATAACGCAAATTGATCGGATAACGTTCCAATCCTTCAACAGTCTGAGTTACGTTCATGCCGCCGATGGCGGTCTGAATTACATCCTGCACATCACCGGTGGTCAGTCCGTAGCGGGAAGCTTCTTCGCGGTTAATATCAAAGTCGAGATAATAGCCTCCCGCGGCTTTATCCGCAAAAGCAGAGAGCGTATCGGGCAGTTGCCTCAAGGCCTGTTCTATATCATTGCCAACCTTCTCCAGCACATTCAAATCAGGCCCACTGACTTTGATGCCGATGGGTGTTTTTATGCCTGTGGATAGCATGTCGATTCGGGTCTTGATGGGCATGGTCCAGGCGTTGGCCAGCCCCGGAAATTTTATCGCTGCATCCATTTCGTCCATTAGTTCTTTAACTGTTTTGTTGGGATCAGGCCATTCGTTTTTAGGTTTGAGACGAATGGTGGTTTCCAGCATCGCTAATGGAGCCGGATCAGTGGCAGTTTCAGCTCGTCCTACTTTACCAAACACATGTTGCACTTCCGGAAAGGTCTTGATGATTTTGTCTGTCTGTTGCAGTAGCTCCTTAGCCTTGGTAATGGAGACGCCAGGGTAAGTTGTCGGCATATAAAGAATGTCGCCTTCATTTAGCGGCGGCATAAATTCACTACCAAGCTTGCTGAGTGGATAGCTAGTCCCGGCCAATAACAACAACGCCAGCGTTAACGTCAGCCATCGCCAGCGAATGGCAAAATTCAGTGTTGGTACATGAATGAAATGGAGAAAACGATTGACCGGGTTTTTCCCTTCAGGTGGAATCTTGCCACGAATAAAATAACCCATAAGCACCGGCACCAAGGTAATGGCGAGAATAGCCGCCGCTGCCATGGCGTAGGTTTTAGTAAAAGCGAGTGGCGAAAAAAGTCGCCCTTCCTGCGCTTGCAGCGTAAATACTGGCAAGAAGGAAACAGTGATAATTAATAACGAAAAGAAGAGTGCAGGACCAACTTCTCGAGACGCCTCTGAGACAGCTTGCCATCGTTCGTTCGATGTTAGATCTCGACCTTTCTCGCTAACCATTTTCTCCAAGTGCTTATGGCCGTTTTCAATCATCACAATCGCCCCGTCAACCATGGCACCAATGGCAATCGCAATCCCGCCTAAGGACATGATGTTGGCATTGATACCCTGCCATTTCATGATAATGAAAGCCAGCAGAATGCCGACGGGCAGCGAGATAATCGCGACTAATGCCGAACGGGCATGGAGCAAAAACAAGATGCAGATGATGCTAACGACTATGATTTCTTCGATCAATTTTTCTTCGAGATTTTCCACCGCCCGTGTGATGAGATCTCCCCTGTCATAGACCGGCACGATCTCCACCCCTTCAGGTAAACCGGGCTTTAGCTCCTCCAGTTTGGCACGCACTCGTTCAATGACCGCCATGGCATTTTCACCGTAGCGCATAATAACCACGCCCCCAGCCACTTCGCCTTCGCCATTCAACTCGGCCACTCCACGACGCAGCTCTGGCCCCAGGTGAACATGCGCGACATCCTGCAAGCGAATTGGTGTACCGTTTTCATCAACACCAACCGGGATTATATTTAAATCTTCGATAGACTGAATGTAACCCAAGCCGCGCACCATGTATTCGGTCTCAGCCATCTCTACAAGCTTCCCACCCACATCATTATTGGAGCGCTGTATGGCGTGCTTTACCTTCGATAGTGGAATATTGTAGGCGAGCAGTGCACTGGGATCGACTTCCACTTGATACTGTTTGACATAGCCACCGACTGATGCGACTTCAGAGACGCCTTCAACCGTCTGCAAGGGATAGCGCAGATACCAATCCTGAATAGAACGCAGTTCTGCCAAATCATTATTGCCACTTTTGTCGACTAAGGCGTATTCATAAACCCAGCCCACACCAGTCGCATCCGGTCCCAATGAGGGTGAGAGGCCGTCAGGTAAACGTGAACTGACGTAATTGAGGTACTCCAGCACCCGCGAGCGCGCCCAGTACATATCGGTGCCGTCTTCAAAAATAATGTAGACAAAAGAGAATCCGAAAAAGGAGTAACCTCGCACTACCTTAGCGTTGGGTACGGCCAGCATGGCCGTGGTGAGCGGGTAGGTAACCTGATCTTCAACCACTTGAGGTGCTTGACCTGGGTATTCAGTGAAGACGATGACCTGGACATCCGATAGATCGGGAATCGCATCCAACGGTGTATTCTTCATGGACCACAGCCCCGCCGCAACAATGATAATGGTGGCGATGATGATCAGAAAGCGGTTACGCAGGGAAGCATCAATGATGCTAGCGATCATGGCTGATCCTCCATCGACATATCGGTCGCTCTCGGCGTCCTGCCTCCCTCGACACTAGCACTTCCATGTGCGTCGTCCATGCTCATGTCCATATCGTCCATTTCCATATCCGACATATCCGACATATCTGCATCAGTGGCATCACTACCACCTGCCATTGCCTTCATCATTTTCGCCGTTGCTTCGCGCAGTTTGGATTCAGAGTCGATGAGGAATTGGCTGGATGTCACTACCTGTTCACCCACTTTGACGCCAGATAAGATCTGAGTCATTCCCTCAGCACTCACACCTAGAGTGACTTCGCGTGGTTCAAACTTGCCAGGTTCACGTACCACAAACACTTGCTCACGACTGCCGGAGCGGACAATCGCTTCGCTGGGTACCACTACGGCGTTGAGCTGAGGATCGACATAAAGTGTGACGTTGGCAAACATGCCGGGTTTCAGCGAAAGATCGCGGTTATCAAATTCCAAACGTACCTGCACTGTACGACTCTTGCGATTTAGGATTGGATGAATAAAGGTGATTCTACCCTCATAGGTTCGACCCGGTTGCGCACGCACCCGCATCTCGGCACGATTACCCAATTTCAACCAGCTCAATTCATCTTCAAAAATATCCACATTAACCCAAATGCGTCTTAAGTCAGCGATGAGGTAAAGTTCGTCTTTGGGTGTAACGTATTGCCCTTCTCTCGCACCAATGTGCATGATCCGACCCTCAAAGGGTGAATGAATATGGAGTTGTTTCTTGATTTTTCGGCTTTGTTCCAGTTCTTTGATCTGATGCTCCGCCACATCGAATAATTGCAATCGCTCGCGGGCACTATTCAGAATGGTTTTGGCGCTCTTGTTCATTTGAGTTGCAGGGTTATCACTCATAGCTTCCCAATTATTAAGTGCTATCAAGTATTCCTGTTGCGCAGCCACTAAGTCGGGGGAATAGATGCCAAGCAGGATGGTGTCTTTGCTTACTCGCTTGCCAGTTTCGTCAATTTTCAACGATTCAATCCATCCAGAGGTTTTAGGATGCAAGCGCGCCAGCCGTTCCTCATTGAAGTCAATTCGTCCCAGGCCGTTCAGTGCCCGTGACAAATCACGGATTTCCGCAATCGTTGTACGTACACCAATATTTTGCACTGTGACCGGATCAATGGTCACTGTTCCTGCGGATTCATCTCCACCGCCACCATCGGCATAAACAGGAATGTAGTCCATGCCCATATCATCTTGCATAAACACCGGCGAGGTAATAGCAGGATTCATGGGGTTACGATAGAAGAGCACTTCTTTCTCTTTAGGTTTATCCGAGTCGGCGTACACCGCAATGTAATCCATCCCCATTTCATCCTGCATGAACACTGGTGAAGTAATCGCAGGGTTCATCGGATTTCGCCAAAACAAAATTTTGCGTTCAGACGATTGGTTTTCCCCCTCGTTTTGTTGCATTGGAGTATTTGAGTTGGATGACCAATAGCCCGCGCCAAACCCAATACCAAGTACAACGGTAATGACAATAGTTATGAGCGCCTTATTCATAAATTTTCTCCTCACCCACAGCAGCTACTAATCGGGCTAAAGCCTGATTTGCGCCGCTTAAGGCCTTCCAATATTGGGTTTCATAATTATAAAGCGTGGTTTGACTGCGAATTAGATTAAGAAAATCAACCTTACCAACTTGATACCCAGCCATCATGGCATCCACAGTCTGGCGGGCCTGAGGAATAATCACTCCCTGAAATAGTTTTGCCCGCTCTCCGGCGCGGTTGTAGTCGATTACAGCTTGCTGAACTTGAGAGGTCACTTGATTGCGCTGATCATGCAGCCGATATTTTTGCTGCATCCATTCTGCGTTGCGCTGATCAACAGCACGATCCTGCTTACTTCCTGTATAGAGAGGTAAATTCATACTGAACTTGATGCTGCCAAGATCAGCACGATTGCTGCCATCAGGATTATCGCCGTTACGCAAGCCGTACACAGCACCCACTTTGAAATCAGGTGAGTAATCTTTTTTTGTCAGATCGACACGGCTACGTGCAGCCCCTATACGTTCGGTCTGTGCTGCCAAGCTTGGGCGAGCCGATTCGGCCCGTTGTTGCAACTCTTTTACACTCATTAGAGCAAGCAATGACTCATCAACAGTAGTAGGAAGTTTGATGACTTCAGCAGCAGAATAATCCATCAATACATTTAATCGCACCACCTCTTTTTCTCGCACGTTCTGAACGCGAATGGCATTGTCACCCAGTTTGGATAGCTCTAATTGCGCTAGCAGAATATCTTGTTGCAAACCCTGACCAACGGTATAACGAGTCTCCGCTACATTGACGAACTGCCTTAATAGGATCTGGTTGCGCGCGATAACTTCTAGGGCTCGATCAAGATAGTAGAGATTCCACCACACGGTTTTGACGTCACGTACTAGTTGTAGCTGTTTCTCTTTTACATCTGCACTGGCGGCCTTTGCCTCATGCCGAGCCGCTTGGGAACGCAAGGCCAGCTTGCCGGGATAGGGTAGCGCCTGAGTAATACCCACCTGAAACTGTGTCATACCCTCCTGGGTAAATGAGAAACTATCTAATGCCAGGTTAGCAATGTTTACCGATAAACTAGGATCAGGCAATGCACCCGCCTGATCTGGAATCTCGGCTAGTGACTTGGCCCGTGCATCAATAGCTGCCAGGCTAGGATTTGCGACCAAGACCTCATTGACTGCCTTGTCCAATGTCAACACCTCCGTTGCGTGCGTGATGGTCACACCCAACATCAGTGCACATGCCAACAGCAAGCGTACGAACCTGTTAAAGCGGTATCGAGATCGAAAATGCAAATTATTATTCCTTGAGTATTATTAACGTTTAGTAGAATAGTGAGGAGAGACTGTCGTTACGGTGACAGGCAGATTACAATTTTGTCATGTTACTGTCATACTCATGACAGACGGTATGGACTAAGCTGATTAACTATGAAACTTTTAATTGTTGAAGATGAGATCAAAACCGGAGAATATCTCAAGCAGGGGTTGAGCGAAGCAGGCTTCGTCGTTGACTTAGCGCATAACGGGCTAGATGGCCATCATTTAGCCATGACTGAAAACTATGATTTGCTGATCCTCGACGTGATGTTGCCAGATTTAGACGGCTGGCGCATTCTGAAATCGTTGCGCGAGGCCAATAACAAGGTACCCGTGCTATTTCTCACTGCCCGCGACAGTGTTGATGATCGAGTTAAGGGCCTAGAATTAGGAGCAGATGACTATCTCGTTAAACCCTTTGTCTTTGCTGAATTACTGGCGCGTGTTCGCACTTTATTACGCCGTGGTGCAAATCATACTGCCGAATTGAGCTTGCGCATCGCCGACTTGGAACTAGACTTAGCCCGCCATCGTGCCAGCCGTGGTGGCCGACGCATCCACCTCACCGTGAAAGAGTTCGCACTGCTAGAACTGCTGGTACGTCGCCAGGGAGAGGTGCTGCCCCGTTCCTTGATTGCCTCCCAGGTCTGGGACATGAATTTTGATAGTGACACCAATGTGATTGATGTCGCCATACGCCGTCTTCGCGGTAAGATTGACAACGAATTCGACTTGAAATTGATTCAGACGGTGCGCGGCATGGGCTATATGATCGACATACCGAACGAACGTACATAGATGAAACGCCAACCCACTTCTCTAACAACAAGATTAACCTTATTGTTCAGCGCTGTCGCAACAGTGGTACTGTTAGCTTTCGGCTGGGTAATTGAACAAGCGATCGAAGAACACTTTGGGCAGGAAGATACCAAAGAACTCAAAGTCATCGTCCAAGCCGTACAGCGGTCACTTTCAACACTACACTCCCATCAAGATATGACACAACTCAAACAACGTTTCGATGACATTCTGGTGGGACACCACAGCGCACTATTACATATCAGAAATGCACCAGGGCAAACGTTATACAGTAGTCCTGGACCCGATTTTTCTTTGATGCCACTACCAAACCCTGAGCAATTTTCGAAAGGCGTTGTCCAACAGTGGAACGACACTAAACATAACTACCGCGTTCTCATCCAACAGGTTGCTGGGCAAAACAATGGACCCTACACTGTCATTGTCGCCGTCGCTACTGATTTCCATCTCCATTTTCTGAAAGAATTCCACGTCACCCTTTGGCTCATGGTCGCTGGCGGCATTGCAGTGATGGGCCTAATGGGTTGGATTGTTGTACGCCATGGGCACCGACCACTGCACCATATGATTGACCAAGTCAGACAGATCAGCGCCAACCAGTTAAACACCCGCCTCGCCCCCAACACAGTTCCAACCGAACTCATTGAGCTCGCACTATCGTTCAATGAACTTCTACAACGTTTAGAAGAAGCGTTCACTCGACTCTCTAATTTTTCCACGGATATTGCCCATGAACTGCGCACACCAGTAACAAATTTGATGACCCAAACTCAGGTTGCGCTCTCTCATGCCCGCAGTGCAGAAGAGTACCAGGAAATTCTCTATTCTAATGTCGAAGAGTATGAGCGCATGATGCAAATGATTGGCGACATGCTCTTTTTGGCCAAGGCAGATAACGGCCTACATCCACCTAATACAGACGATATCGATTTAAAAAGCGAAGTGCGAAACCTCTTCGATTTTTATGAAGCCTGGGCGGAAGAGCGCCATGTGTCATTAGCGGTTGAAGGCAGCAGCAACATTCTGGGAGACCGCTTGATGCTGCGGCGCGCACTCAGCAACTTACTCTCAAATGCTATCCGCCATACCCCTGAAGGCAACACCGTAAATATCCAACTCGGTCGCTCTTATAATGAAGTGTTTATCGTGATACAAAACCCTGGAACACCTATCCCAGCTGAGCATATTCCCAGACTCTTCGACCGTTTCTATCGCATCGACCCATCTCGTCAACGCAGTAGTGAAGGTGCTGGGCTGGGCTTAGCTATCGTCAAGTCGATCATTAAAGCTCATGGCGGAAAGATTGTCGCCACCTCTGACGAAGACAACACGCAGTTTCGGATCACGCTACCGGGCGCAGGCTAATACAATCTTGGATAGGATTCACAACGATGAGAACACCACAAGCAACTACTCGGATAGTCATCTTTGTGTGCATCTTGGCCTCTATGATCGCGGGATATATCATCCTATCCCAGACGAGTGCCATGACTTTTCTAGAAGATGGCGCGGCCATAAAACAATGGATTCTGCAATTAGGGATGGCTGGTCCTGTTGTCATTATTGGACTCATGACAATAGCGATCATCATGAGTCCAATCCCCAGCGCCCCTATTGCTCTAGCAGCAGGCGCTGCCTACGGCCACACGGTTGGAACGATATATATCGTTATAGGTTCTGAAATTGGAGCAATCATTGCCTTCTTTATTGCCCGTTTGGTAAGCACGGATGTTCTGCAAAAATGGATAGGCAAACACCTCGCTAAAGGCATGATCGGTTCACAAAATGCGCTAATGGGTATTGTATTCATTTCCCGATTGATGCCGTTTATTTCCTTCGACATGATAAGTTATGCTGCTGGCATGACCACGTTGAAATTTTGGCGTTTTGCGATTGCTACCTTAGCTGGCATTATTCCCGCTAGCTTTCTTTTAGCGCACTTCGGAAGTGAGTTGGTATCTGGCGAAAGCCAACGCATTGGGATAACGGTATTATTGCTTGGTAGCGCTTCACTTATTATTCTGCTTTTCAAATGGCTGTCTCAACGTCGCGATAAACGACAACACCGCGACGCTGAATAGCATTTCATGACGAAATCACAAACCTTGGAGTCGAAAGAGCTTGCTAGGGAACAAGTTTGCCCTGGATAATTACGTTTAAACAACCTTTAACAGTAACTGAATAATGCGTTCCCAGTCCTTTGCTTTGCTCAAGCTGATGGTTTTTTGTAATGCAGATTTTTTAGGAATGAATTGTTGTGGCAAACGTGCGAATGCTTGAAAAGTGGCTGAGTCGGATAAGTGAAGGGCGAGTTCTTGATAACTCAACGGCCGATATTGCTTGAGTATTCCACAGCGCAAAACAGATTCCGCCGGTAATCCGCTTCGACCAATGTCAAAAACATCTTTTAAATGTAAATCCACCTCAATCCAATTAATTATCTTTCAATGTTGATCTAAACGATCTGACATACCTTTAAGTTCTTTTCCGATCTCGTGATCTGAGAAAAAATCGAATATACTGACTTGGACGATGTGTTTTTTCACATTGTCGCCTCCGGTGTTTTTTGTTCTTGAATTCAATGTGTTGGAGTTTATGGACGGACATAGTTAAGAGAGCTGATAACCCATTCATGAGTATCACCGAAGAAATACTCCCAACCAAAAAACCCTGTTGTAACTCCAATACATTGATAACCACAACTTTACCTCCGGTCATATATACGATTTGAACGACCCCATCAAAATTAATTTCATCGCTAAGCCCTTCATATTTATATAAACGACTGCTGCTCCCTCACGTACCAATATTATTAAACGAATTGCCAAACACTTTAACCACGGGTTATCTAATGCCAAAAAGGGGCTTAAAACTGCACCCTAGGGTTAAGTTAATCGGGGAGTTAAATGCTTGCATAGCAATTAAAATTGGGAACGATTAGTTAATCGACAAGGAGCACGTTTCCCGACATGCGTTTACGGCCAATAAATCAACAACCATATATCGTTAACTTGCCACGTCGAGAAATATTTGTTCACGAAAAAGTTTCTTTTTTTACCGATAAATCATTGTCAGATATAAGTGTAGTAGCTGTTCTTTCTCATTTGTTTGTTTTCGATCGCTTAAACAAACATTTGTTCTTAAATAGCCGTAAATTGTGACGGGGATAGGGGGGCAAGGATAAATGAACTCAGATACTGATTTTTCCAGCATAAATTATCAATTTTTACTCAAGGCACGAGACGTAGCAAGGCAAGATCCAGATTTAGTCGTTGCTTTGCTGGGTATACCAAAAGAATTAGCTGAACCGTTAGCCAAAACGTCTGCGCCTGCCCTTGCGGCACTCATGCAAATAAAAGAGCCGTTACTCACGATTAGAGCAGAAACCTGGTGGTGGAAAAGGTTATTTGTCGCCATAAATGACGGCAGACAAGAAGAAATTGACATGATTATCGAGCACGCATCTTTTGTAACCACTTCGCCTAAAGGGAGTACAGACTAATGCAAACTGGATTATCACTCATTGACACGGCCACCTACACTCCCACCGTTCCGGTATGTCGCACACAGAACGACTGCTACGCTTGTACCGTACAGCCCTGCGTCTACGCAATAAAAACGCATGAAGCGGTGAGACTGATCCAGGCTGGTGCACGAAAAACCTTGGTCTGCCAACTGACAGAGCTACCCAATAAATACGTAAAACGAATATACCTTGAGTTGCAGGGAAAACCTTCGCCACGTGGAATGACACCCTTTACTGATGCGTGGTTCCGAGAAAATGAGCATCGTATGTTACATGCCTCCACAGTGTGGCGTATTCATAATCTGGTTGCGACATTGGGGCGCAGTAAAGCGCGGATTTTACTCGATATCTATGACCTTTATTTGAACTCCGTCAATAAACCACTGCTGGATCTTACTCGTATAGAAACGGTGTTGAAATTGGTGGCGACATCAGTATGGGAGGCACAGCGTTGCGATTACTGCCAAAAACTTTATCTCACCTCTGCGGATGAAAACCTCGGAAGTAGCTGTCCAGGCTGCCGGATTTATCACCGTTTCCGCTGTTGTCAATGCGGGGCAGCCTTAACCATTTATTCCATAGGTCGGCCACGTTCGCGTTGTGAAAATTGTGCAGTGACAGGCAGAAAATAAATGGTATTTATTGGGTTGCAGTCATTGAAGATGTTATTGCATTGGCACATTTTCTGGTCGGTGGCTGTATCAATGCAACAGCACCATACACAAATAACAGGAGATTGATGTGACCCTTAAAATCACCATCATGAGCACCAAAGGCGGTGTTGGCAAGACCACTCAAACTGCCAATCTCGGTGGTATTCTCGCCGATCTCGGACAGCGCGTATTGTTAGTCGATGCCGATGCTCAGCCCACGCTCTCCAGTTATTTTAAACTGAAGCAGCAAGCTACCAACGGTCTGTCTGCTTTGATTACTGGCACCAAGTTGGATGATGTGATTAGTCGCAGCGCCATAAATAATCTGGACATTATTCTCTCCGACGACCCCGAAAGTGCATTACAAAACTGGATACTGCATACACCTGATGGTCGGGTGCGCCTGAAGCATTTATTGAGTAAATTTGATGACGATTACGATTTTATTCTTATTGATACCCAAGGCGCAGTTGGCCCGTTGCAGGATGCCGCTGTACTCGCCGCCGACATGTTGCTATCACCCATTCCGCCCGAGATTCTTTCGGCACGGGAGTTCACTCGCGGCACACTGGGGATGCTTGAACGCCTACAACCGATGACTTACATGGGGGCACCGGTTGGCCCACTCTATGGACTGATCTACCGTATGGATCGTACAGTTGATGCACAACGCATCGCACGAGAACTGCGGCGTGAATCAGCTCCCAGTCGTGGTCAGATCAGAATCCTCGATACTGTCATTCCATCGACAGTCGCCTACCGGGAAGCGGCCACATCACAAATGCCCGTTCATCAATGGGAGCGACGACGCTCTGGGCCATCGGCGAGTGCCCGAGAAACCATGCTGAGTTTAGTGCGAGAACTCTTCCCCCACCTCAGCGATGTAGAGTTACCATGAATCGACGGCCAACGGACGAACAGTTAGGAAACTTGTTAAAAACGCCTCACTTCGGTCAAGGCGGCGAACTGCCCGCGTCTGATCCTATTGCCCCCACGCCGATGGTGTTGACGCTGCAACAGATCAAATTGTATGACCGCAATCCTCGCCGCGAACGTAATCCTCTTTTTGACGACATCAAAGACTCCATCCGCAATCAAGGTGGATTGAACAATCCCCTTACCGTTACACGCCGCCCCGGCGAAGAGATCTATATGGTTGAGTCAGGTGGCAATACACGACTACAAATTCTCAACGAACTCTTTGAAGAAACTGGCGACGAGGTTTTCAATCAGCTTCACGTGCTCTATCGCCCGTGGAAATCTGAAACCCATGTATTAGCCGCGCACTTGATCGAAAACGACAAGCGTGGCGACATGCTTTTCATCGATAAAGCGTTGGCAATACGCGAGCTTAAAACCCTGTTTGAAACTGAAAAAGGCGAGCAATACTCTATACGCAAATTGACAGAACGCCTCAAAAAAGAGGGTTACGCCATTGATCAAAACCTACTCTCACGAATGAATTACGCCATTGATGTGTTGTTGCCACTCATTCCGGAGGCACTTCGCGCTGGCATGGGTAGACCACAGATTGCACGGATTCGCAAAATCGAAAAAGCTTTCTTACACTACTGGACTCAAATCTCTCAACAAGAAGCCTCAATCTTTGACGAACTGTTTCAAGACTGCCTCCTGGAAAATAATCGATCCGAGTGGGATGCCGATGCACTGCGGCAGACGCTTGAGGATCGGATTACCGAATTACTTGATATCCCAATCCGAACCCTACGCCTGGATATAGATGCGCTGCTACACGGTCGTGAAATCGAGATTGCACCGTCACCGGAAGCCCCCCCCCGGGCAAGCGGAAATATCAGATCAGAATTCCTCTAACATCGGTGATAACAATACTTCTAGAAACACTTTAGAAATTGCATCCACCAGCCCAACAATAGAGCAGGAAGAGACAACACCGGTAACAACAACTGAATCGTCAATCCAGATTAACCCTCCTGTGGTAACGGAAACAATGCACGCTTTTGAGGATGAAGAGCCAGAGCATGTGGCGACACTCGGCATTGCTGATCTCCGCCTTAACGTCTATGAAACAGCCCATCAACTTGCTAGCTATTATCAGTTAGAACAGTGCTTACAAGCTTCTAAAGACTGGGGGCTGGGCTTTCTTATCGATCTACCTGAAGAGCCGTTGATCCCTGACAGCAGCCAAGAGTTGGATGCCAAACAACGTTGGCAGCAGATGATCAGACAATGGATATGGTGGCTGCTCTATGTCTGTTCTGAGGAAACGGTTCGACCTGAACGAATCCCCAATATTCCTGAATCAATGATTATTCGAGCATTATGCCTGGAAGGCAATCAAACCGAATTGATGCGACGGGTTGGCCAGCCTGCATGGCTCTCACTGTCATACCAACTCCTTGCTGACCCACTGATACCAGACGAGCATATTCAAAAACTGATCACCTTGATCCGGCATTGCCGAACGCTCCGACAACAGGTCGGTAATGACAGCGACGATCCGTTGTGGCTGGAAAGGAATAACTATGCGCAATCATGATTCACAACTTGCCTACACCGTTATGTTGTATGCGATCCAGGCTTTGAGCGAAGGCGACTATAAAGCCATTGATGATATGGGTTTCACCATCGATGAGGTACAACAGTTGTCAGAACTTCCGGTCAAGGCGCTTAGGCATTTGGCGCGGATTAGCGGCCACTTTTTGAGGGTCAAAACCGATCACCACTGCTTCGAGAAGATGATGACCTACCTTAAACACGAACTCGAACAGGATGAGTTACAAAATGAACTGATTCGCCACGAAGCCCCCATCGCCATGATGGCTTCGTTGTACGGCATGTCCACCGCCGAGTATATCCAACGTCAAAAGCTATTGGGTATTCCGCCGCGCGGCGCTGGACGACCATTACTCCTCTCCGACGAAGATCAAGCCATTGTATGGCATTGCTGGCATGCCGCAGGAGAAGGCACAACAGCAAAGCATTATCTTGCGGTAGCCCGTGAAACTAATCACCCATTGCGAAACTTGTGGTCTTTGATTCAAAGCTGGAAAAACCTGGATAGCAAATCCTCAGCATCGGTAATTGATCGTGACTGATTCCACTATAGCTATATCGCCACAAACCAAGGCGCTATCACTCTACATTCAAAATGCAGTGGAGCATCTGAAAAGCAGCTCATCAGTTGCCACAAGTAAAGACCATCAAGAACAAAGCAGTCTCATCTATCTCGGTAACTGGCAAGATCCTTATCCTCGTCTGTTGGTCACTGATCCAGTGCTTGAGCCGGTTGATAAGCTTACATGGCAAATCATTCGCCTACATATCAGCGCACCGGGCGCTGTCACAGCATTCCCGAACTACGAAACGATACGCACCTTCGCTAACATCAGATCTAACCATACCGTTGCCCGAGCGCTTGCCATTCTGCGTGCTATGCGCTGGTTGTCCCTCTGCGCCAGGGTGCGTGATAAACGAGGCCGCTATCTTGGCAACATTTACGTTTTACACGATGAACCGATTACGTTAGGTGATGCCATGTATCTCGACTCGGAGTACATGACGTTTTTGAACACAAGCACGGCACATAATCACAAACGGGTACGGAAGATCGTAGAAAACGTCATTGCCACCATCGAAGAGATGATTGATGACGGTATTGATGTTATCGGTGATCGTATCCAAACCTGGTCGTATGAAAGGCGCATTGGTGCCGCCACTCAAAAGCAACTAGAACCTGATTTACAACTCACCGAGCGTACTGAATTTTACGCCATCTCAGATACGCGCATTAACGCCCTGACTCAAGAAATGCCCACCAACGAAAATCCCACGCAAAAAATGCACACGGATGAGAATGGTGATCACCATGTGCAAATACTGCACACGGGTACAGAGTCCGAATCTGTCCAAGTGCAAAAACCGCACATGGATAAATCCCCTGAAAATAGCCGTGTGCAGAAAATGCACATGGACAAAAAGGCTGAAATTGGGCCTTTGCAAAAACTGCACACGGGTACTACTACTTGTTGTAGTAGTAATAAAATAAATACTACTACAACAAAAACAAGTAGTAATCTTCCGCGCGAGCGCGAGGCACTCCACTTTCCGCCCATCATCTCCGCCAACGAACGTAAGCTCGCCATGATGTACCTCGATTCCATCGACGACACTCAGCAACAAGATGTCCTGGACGAATGGCACGGTCGCTTATCAGCCGCCAATCGACGCAGTACGCCCATCGAAAATCCCATCGGTTATTTGGCCAGCTTATGCAAACGAGTGAAGACCGGCGAATTTCAAATCACCATAGGCGTAAAGATACGTGACACACGAAAGCGGGAGAAACGGCGAAAAGAAAACGAAAAACGCCGTGAAGAGGTAGAGCAGCGCAAACAGAAAGAGATGGTGAAAGCCATACAAGCAAATCCAGGCTCCATAGGAGACAACAGCATTCAACGACGCATGGAACAAATTTGCAAAAAAAATACAGGTGCGAAAGAGAGCCAAACCAACGAGTAGATCGTACTTCAAGGTGTTGGCACTGCCAACACCCCGGAGGCCGGTGAAAGATTACGGTGTAAGTGTTGGCAGTGCCAACACCTTTGCCGAATGCAGGTATACCAGTATTGTTAGAAACAACGGAGCAACAAAAGGTGACGTTATGAGTGAAACTGAAACAGCAAAACGTGAACTACCGGACAATGCTGATCCAGTAGTTGATTACACAACCGCCGCTGCACGTCCCGGCACTCTACGAGGCGATGCCAGTCTCGACATACAAACCCGACAGGCGCAGCGTCTTGTTTACGGTCGGCGAAAAACTGAAGACAAAGAACACATCATCGGTCTGGTTCGATTTGGCATGAACATGAAACGAATCTGGACTTCTGCTGGCAGGGACGATCCGTATGCAGACTGGACATTGCTTCTCGTTGAAGATGCATTGAACAAAGCACGAGAGAAAATTAACGCGCTGCGCCAAGAGACCGAGACTCTGCTATCAAGTGCGGCGGCAGGCATCCAAATCGATGTTGCGCACTCACTCGAGCCGGTACGAATCCCCCTGCAATTCGCCAACGCTTATGGTTACATGGGCGCTTATCTCATTGCTGACTACGACCAATTGGTTCGCACCATTCTAACGGCGCGTCACGTCGGCCTTGCGCCACGAGATAAAAGCACCAAGGCACTACACGACAGTGCCAAGCTGGTTCGCCATGCCTTTGCCCTGTCTGCACGCTGGAAGTTCACATTAGTCACGCGTACCGATGTACTCAACACAACACCAATGGCGCAGAAAGCCCACGACGCCATGTCGATGATGGGAGAATTGCCACAATTTGTCATCGAAGGTGCGCAACGTGCTCAAGTCGCACCTGAAATATCTACGCCAGTCTCGCCTAATATTGACGTGATTGACGAAGAAGTAGCTAACTCATAACCAGGAAAAAAGTAGCTAATGACAAACTTTGCTAAAGGGCCTTTTAAGGGTAAGGGGGAGTACAAAAATGATTGGAGGGTAAAGTCGCTACGCGGAAGTGTTGAGCAGCTACAAGCTGAACTGAAAACGATAGTAGCAACGATGAACGCGTTGATTGATGATTACGACCAAACCTTTACCGGCGCGTTGACCGTGCACCTTGCACTTCACAAAACCACGAACGGTAACTATATTCGCTGGCGTATGAACGGAGTAAAACAACGTTACTTTGCGATAGCCAACGACGCTATTGGTGAAACGTTTTTACGTACACAGTCAGTCACGGTACGTAAAGTTTTGCTCGACTTTGAGCAACAACGCCTCAGATTGAATCTAATGCATGGCCTTTGTTTTTACCAAGTTAAATCGCTCGAAAAGCTAATTGAGAATACAAAACAAGTCAATAAATTAGCGAGGGAGAGATAACCGAAATATTCACCAACTCATATTCATAAAACATTTGTTAGCAATGCATCTCATGTCATTTTAACGATGTGTTTTTAACTCAACCAGGAGGTACAAAAGTGTCAAACAGATTTAGTGGAACCGGGAACCTCGGTAGTGATCCCGCATTAACATCCCCTGCCGGAGAAACTCAACGCCAAGTTGCCGATATGCGTGTGTATTTTGATCGACTCGTTCGAGATCATGATTCGGAGCAGTTTAAAGACAAGGGTGGTTTTTGGTTGGATGTGTCGGCTTGGGACTGGCTGGCAAAAGATGTTATGCGTACGTTGAAAAAAGGCATGCGCATTAAGGTAGAAGGTTCGCTGAAACATACAACGTGGATGGATGACAATAGTGGTAAAGAAAAATCAAAATGGATGTTATATGCCGACGACGTAACACTGGTCTTAGGCCGAGTAGAATCAATTGAAATTCGCAAGAAAACGGAGAAATCATCATGAACAAAAAACAACTCATTAGCGCTATCTCATCCCAACTAGACATCGCTGATGCGGAAGCACAACGGTTTGTAGATTCCTTCCAATCTGTCATCACTGAAACACTGTCAAACGGTGGCGAAGTCTCATTAATCGGGTTTGGCCGTTTTCACACAAAAAAACAACGCGCCCGTATCGGTCGTAATCCAGCAACCGGCGAACCTATAAAAATACCCGCGAAGGTATCGCCAGCATTCTGTCCTGGAAAGACGCTCAAGGAGACAGTGCGTAACATCATTTAACGTTCTACGAGAAACTCAGTTGATGAAACTCTATCTGTGCGAAAAACCGTCCCAGGCCCGTGACATCTCACGGGTGTTGGGTGTGTTGCAAAAAAGCGATGGTTGTCTTAGAGGCAACGACACCATAGTGACTTGGTGTTTTGGTCATCTGCTGGAGATGGCGCCACCGGATGCCTATGACACAGCACTCAAACGATGGCGTTTTGAAGCACTACCCATTGTGCCCCAGGATTGGAAGTTAGAAATCAAGAAAGAGGCACGAAAGCAATTCAAAATCATCCAACAGCTTTTAAAACAAACATCGGATGTTGTGATTTCCACGGATGCCGACCGAGAAGGTGAAACCATTGCTCGCGAGATTTTAGAGCAGTGTAAATGGCGGGGCCCTGTCACTCGACTTTGGTTGTCCGCACTAGACGATAGCAGTATCCGCAAGGCACTGGACAACGTACTACCGGGCGCCAAGACTGAACCACTTTATTATGCCGGTGTAGGTCGCGCTAGGGCCGATTGGTTGGTGGGCATGAATCTGACTCGCGCCTACACGCTAATCGGTCAACAGAGCGGTCATGAGGGTGTTCTCTCCGTAGGTCGTGTTCAGACGCCGACGCTGAATCTCGTTGTACAGCGGGACTTAGCGATTGAGCAATTCAAACCAACGCCATACTACGATTTAGTCGCTGAGTTTTCTGTTACCCGTGGCCAGTTCAAAGCCAAGTGGATACCACCCAATGATGTAACCGACTCCGAGGGCCGCTGCACCAATCAACAGACGGCCCTCAATGTGGCGCAACGCGTTGAAACTCGCCAAGGCACGATTATCAAAGCCGACACGGAACGCAAAAAAGAATCTGCTCCGCTGCTTTTCGATCTATCGTCCCTGCAACAGGAAGCATCAAAACGTTGGGGCATGGGGGCTAAGGAAGTGCTGGATACCGCTCAAGCCTTGTACGAGACTCATAAGGCGTTGAGCTATCCTCGTACGGATTGTCCTTACTTACCTGAATCACAACGATCAGAAGCGACGCAGGTGCTAGCCACACTAAAACAATCCAACTTAACTTACAGTACCTTGGTCGATCAGGCTGACACCAACTTGCCCTCCAGGGTCTGGAACGACAAAAAAATTACCGCGCATCACGCCATCATTCCAACATCCACACCCACCGATACTTCACGCATGTCTGAAAACGAACGCCGACTCTATGATCTTGTCTGCCGTCGTTATATTGCGCAGTTTTATCCCGCGTATGAGTATGACAATACCATCATTGAAGTCAGTGTCTGTGACGAGCGGTTTCGTGCGACAGGTATGGTGCCACGAATTAGCGGTTGGCGAACGGTTTTAGGACATATCAAAACTGACCAACAAGACGACGAAAACCAAACCTTGCCACACACCAAAGTTGACGAAGTTGCGAAGGTACTAAAAACAACTATCGTCAACAAACAGACAAAACCTACAGCGCGATTTACCGAGGGCACACTCATCGCCGCCATGAAATCGGTAGGAAAATCGATTACCGATGCTCGACTGAAAAAGATACTACGCGAGACCTCTGGCATCGGCACTGAGGCAACACGCGCCAGTATCATCGAAACGCTGTTGCAGCGGCATTTCGTTCAAAAACAGAAAAGGCAGATTGTCAGCACCCAAACAGGCCGGGCCTTAATCGCTATTTTGCCGGAAGAAATCAAAGCCCCTGCCACTACCGCATTATGGGAGCAAGGCTTGGATGATATCGCACAGGGACGAGGTAATCTGAGTACGTTCATCAATGGCCAGACCCAATGGATTACTGAAGTTCTGCGCCAGGCAAAACAGCAAATTGGATCAAACAAATCGTCCTCCCAACCGTTTTCAGGAGGTGATGACAAATCACAACATGCCTGCCCAGACTGTGGAAAAACTTTGCGAAAGCGAAAGGGTAAAAACGGCTTCTTCTGGGGTTGCAGCGGTTATCCAGAATGCAAAACTACACGCCCAGATAATAAGGGGAAGCCTGGTAAAGCCAAACCATCTGTATCGGAAAAATCGACTAACAATAAATCCAAAATCGGTGATAGCTGCCCTCAATGCCAAACAGGAACACTGGTGCAACGTGCAATTAAAGATGGAAAGAACACTGGCAAGCACTTTATCGGTTGCACACGATTTCCAGAATGCAATTTTTTTTCATGGTCTTCACCATGATGCTTTAATATCTGCGGATCAGGATTATCAATAATATAGCGAGTGATGCGATCCACTAGTCAACTAATTTATTGTTGTTGATAATAATTAGTTGTTGTCATTCAATGATGAATCAACAATAGTTGTCGATATAAATGACAGCATTGAGTCTTAACGTTTTCACACCCCGCTGCTTGGGTAAAAAGTAGCACCCTTGCTGACTAAGTCAGCACCAAAGCACTTCGCAGGATCGTGAGACAAGTGCAACGACTAAGGCAACATGCCTTTACCGTCGATCCATTTTTACCAACCCATCGGGGAAACATCATCCCCTTCGGGATTCGTGTTTCTTCAAACATTCACACATAGGAGAAATACCATGTCAGTCAACAATTCAACTCAATCTCAAGATCAAAAATTTTTCGATCTCCACATCACAGGTATCGGTTATCTCAACCGTATTCGTAATGTCCCCGTAAAACGTGGCAATCCATTCTTTGCTGTTGATATCTCAGCACTGCATGGTAGCAGCCAAGATGTTCAATACACACGTTTCGATTGTCGTGTATCAGGTAGCGAAGCGCAGGCAATCATTGAACAGATACAACCCCTGATTGAAGACGATAAAACCAAAGTACTTATTGGATTCAAACTGAGTGATCTCTATTCAGAGATTTTCACTTATCAACGAGGCGAAAAGGCTGGCCAATCGGGTGTCTCACTCAAAGCCCGTCTGTTGCGCATCGAATGGGTGAAGGTCAATGGCAAGCAGATCGAGTTTGATCTGCCGGATGTTGCTTAATTTCGATTAACCTACTTACAGAATTTTCTGTGGATCAACGCTGTATTGCAGCGTTTTTTCAGAGTATCGGTAATACGGTACTGCGAAAAAACGCTTCACCTCATTTTACCCCTAGTCGCTTGGTTTAAGTGACACCCTTGCTGAATATTCAGCACCCAGCATCTCGCCGGATCGTGAAGTAGGTGCAACGGCCATGATGATAATGCACTATCGGTTTGCTATCACCCGATTGTAGTTGCCTTCCCAAATACTCTTTAGAGACGACTAAGGGGCTTTTAGGAAGGCTGCTATAGTCTTTCCATCGATAGTCACCGACAACCTACCGCCGGTTCGAGGTAGGCCCCTTTGTGCGACCAATCGTGCCCAGTGTTTTGATAGACCTATTTCCCTAATCGATAGGTCATGCAAATGAGCGAATAACAAGTATCACGGCACATCGCGTCATTCGGAGTTTGCTATAGGGATTAAGGTCAAATTTGGCCATGAAATCGTGTTGGGTTCAGTAAAATAGCTTGATAACAACATTCACAACAAATATCAGTTGAATGTCACAAACAGGTTTGACCTGTGGCGGGTCGCCGTCATTATACGGCGGCTTTCCTAAATGCCGGAGAACGACATTTAGGAAAGCACTGTTTTCACCGTTGTATGTTGCGGTTCAACATACACCCTTGCCGGTTCATCTGGCACCCAGGCACTTCGTAGGGTCGAAACACAAGTGCAACAGCCCAATCAGATTACAGGGCTGTCGATCCGTTTTTATTTTTACCCACCACGGGAGCCACTCTCCCGTAGGGGATTTGGTCTCTCATTTTTAATTCAATAGGAGATCAACATGAATAAACTAGCCACTGAACTATTTGGTGAAATTATCCATTCTTATACTCGTGAACAAGCCATAGAAGACGGCTTTCTCGTCGATGTAACAGAAACAGCGCGTGAGGCAGGATTTTGTATTCCTGTCGCACTAACCAGAGCGGTTTGGGAAGATTGTGTCGAATGGAATGAAGCAGATTCCAAGCGACAAACTCATCAAGACCTTTCAGGTCGTCTTTGGGATGTTGTCAACATGGCATTTATCGCAGCACGTTTCAACCGAGACAGCTCTACCGTTAACTACTATCTCTATCGCGTTCCACGCGGCGATCGAGGTAAGAAAGCACGTAGAGTGATGCTTAAATCCATGGTTGACCCTGGTGATCAAGGCGAACCTGTCGTGACCATTATGTTACCCAATGAAGATTAGTCGCTGACGAGAAGTTTAGCTAAACCAACCATTGTTCCTTTATACCCCAGCACGGGAGATTACTCTCCCGTCATGGGCGAGTTCTCCTTGACATAATTCCAAGGAGACTACCATGGAAAATGCTGCTCAATACACTCAAATGAACTTGAGTTTTACTCCACCACCAGCAAGCACAACTTACAACGTTGCTGGTCTTAATCAAGATGCCGTTATTCAAATGGCATTGAATATTTTATCTCAACGTAATGCGATTGGTGAGCCGATGGTGAAACCTAGCGACGCTGCCGACTACTTGCGCCTTAAGCTGTCGGGTTACAAAAACGAAGTGTTTTGCGTTATTTTTCTGGATAGACGACACAGAATTCTCGCATTTGAGGAATTGTTTTCTGGAACCATTGACGGAGCATCTGTATACCCACGAGTTGTTGTGCAACGTGTCATGACGAACAACGCTTCTGCGGTTGTCTTTGCTCACAATCATCCTAGCGGTATTGCGGAACCTTCAAAGGCTGATAAATTCATCACCAAAAAACTGATTGACGCAATGTCTCTCATTGATGTTCGAGTACTAGATCATATCGTTGTGGGAGACTCAGGTACGACTTCCTTTGCGGAACAAGGCTTGCTGTGAAGTTTTTTAACCTGTGCGCGATTCATCGTCGAGATAAAGTATCGGATGGAGATGATGAAATGATCCCAAATATTGAGGTTGTGCATATAGTTCGATAGAGAACAAAAACAAGGTGTTCAGTCATTAACCAATGAAATTTATGCATTGAATACAGTATCTTAACTATGCCATTAACAAGGTTGTCCACAGTTGATGTGGATAACCTTCCTTGACGTTGTAGATACTGCTAGATCATTGTTAAAATGTGAAACATAAATCAATCTGCTGCAAGTCACTATGGCTAAGATCGTCAATATACTAATGAACAATAATTAGGTGCCAATGTTGGAAGAAAACATAAAATTTGGTGTGGTGATTTTTGCTAAGAATATCGATTTCGTATCAGAGTTTTATAAAAGCCTATTCGAGCTATCGTTAGTTCTTAAAGAAGTAGATATGTGTGTCCTGGAGTCAAATTTTTTGACTCCCAATATCAGACAAAAAGCGAGTAGATAATTTTCTAAGGAAGTGTCTGATAGAAAAAATAACAAATTTGTAAGAGCTTGGGCATACAATGGCTTCTATGAATTAGCCGTTCAATACCCCGAGCAAAAAAAAGAGACTAAACAATTTTTCGAGATGACAATGCGAGATGAAGCTCCATCAGTCAAATCGAGAATCAAAAATATAATGAAAAAGGGGGTTTAGCAACAGACTCCAATAAAGTTGTCTCTGCGAAACAGATACCAGGAGAGTAAATGCCATTTATTCATATCAAAAGTTTGCCGTTTAAAGAAGACGTTGATATATGCAAGTGCGATAACAACTATAGCCACTAATTTTTCGGTTGCAACCGACATCAAATTAATACATATACATGACATGGGAGTTTTATGCCTCAGGACACTATGCAAAGGGCGAAGATGTGAGTGAGTTCCAGCCGAAGTCGAATTTTCCAATAATTGTTGATCTCCTCACACCAGATCTCAATGATATAGATTTAGTAGCGGTGATGATGAAAAGCATCGCAAACAGCATAAGTAGAAACCTAGACTTTCCAATAAACAATATATTCATCAATCATCGTCAAGCAAAAAGTGAGATGGTATTTGACGACGGTAAAGTTATTAAATGGTCGTCCTAATTATTTTTTTCGTTTTTATTGTCACTGCTGGGATATTTATATCGGCAGTATATATTCCGCCAATTCACATTTCCGATAATACTACAATGTCCGATAGCATCACGAAACTTGATGATTGGTTAGAAAAGCTACATTCTGATGGGAAATTTAATGGTAGTGTTTTATTAGCTAAAGGCGATGAAATTATTTTTAGTAAGTCTTATACCTATGAAGATATTGAAGAAAATAAGCTGGTATCAGAAAGCTCATCTTTTAATTTAGCCTCGGTTTCTAAGCAATTTACAGCTATGGGAGTTGTGCTGCTAAAACATCAAGGTAAAGTTACCTACGAAGATAGGATGACAAAATTTATACCCGAATTGAAAGGCTATGATGAAGTTACTATTCAGCAGCTGTTACATCATACATCTGGTATACCCGATTACATCAGCCTTGCTAATAAACATTGGCGAGAACCTGGTGTCTTTAAAACGTCAGATATGATTTCACTTTTAACAAAATACAATCCTCCTCTTAAATTCTCTTCAGGCAGTAAATTTGAATATAGCAATACTGGCTATGTATTACTGGCTGAGATTATAGCGCGCATCTCACGCCAACCATTTTCGCAGTTCATGTCAGACAACATATTCCAGCCACTGGGCATGGATAACACTCAAGTTTTCAACTTAGTGCTCATACATAAGTACGCATTTATTTCTTTGTTTGGGTTATTTTATTGTTGACAACGGGGGGGGCACATAAGTGTTATTGAGAATTGTCTTTTTTAGCGTTCCACTGTTGTTGATAAGCTGTGGGCGTTTTACCTGTCCAACGTTTGAATGCGTGGTTAAATGAAGATTGCTCTGAAAACCCCAGTGATAAAGCAAGATTAACAACTGATGACTTCCCTTGTTTTAAATGATCCAGCGCAATCTCTTTTCTAACTTTTTCTAAAATAGCGGTGAAGTTAGTCCCTTCTTTTTTCAAATTTTGTTGTAGTGTTCTTGTGCTAACCTCAAGACCATTAGCAACACTACCTACATCAATATTTCCTTGAGATATGTTTTTTAACAATATCTGCTCAACGTTTTCATCCCAACTTTCAGGCTGATGTAAACTATTTAAAATAGATTTTGCATGTTGAGCAATAATATTTAAAAACTGCGGATCCGCATAAGGGATAGGAGACTCAACATCATTTTTTGTGAAAATTAAACGGTTACATTCTTGATTATATTGAATTGATGCAGAAAAAAAGTCTTTCATTGTTTCATGATAGGCAGGCTCATCGTGAGTAAAGTGTATTTTAGATGGAGATACATGATAACGCATCATGTGTCGGGATAGAGATATAATGGCTGCGAACATACATTCCGTTGATTGCTGAACAATCAACGGTACATCATTCAACGGTGGCTGGCAAAATGCAGTACCTATATCATCGACATCTTGAATATAAGGCTGCGGATCTTTTCCCATTAACCCATGAAACTGACAGATATTCTCTAGTGCATCACCATATGATTTGCTATTTGCCGCTATCAAACTCAATATATTTGTGGAAAGCGTTCTTAAGTTGATACCGATATTTAACCCTAATGCCTCATCTTGGCTTTTTTCCATCAAGATATTCCAGACCTGAGTATGAACGGCTTCGGATATCCTAGCATTTGGTTCGTGGAGAGCTGATGTATGAATACCCGCATCATCAAGCCACTGCTCCGCATCCAGACCTTTGGCGTGCAAGTAGTCAATGCCCATCAAAACACTTACTGCGGAGTAATCATTTATCGTACGATTTTTTGGCATAAAATGGTTATCGGTTCACAAAAATACCTCTTTATATATCCCGTTGCGCTTTTGATCAATAGCCTTGCGCCTAAAACCAATAAATTTTATCGAGAATTCCGTAAGTTAACCTCACTACACGCAATGAAAGTTAACATATGTATCATAAATTGAGCTCACTGACGGATATTCATGTTCGCAATTTCGCGATCTGGTTATATGACAATCCCATTAAAACACTGACTTCTGCATTTCTATTAACATGCATCATTGCCCTTGGGATTCCACAACTGACAATTAGCGCCACCACGGAAGATCTTTTTCTTCCCGGTGATCCAACATTTGCTAACTATGAGAACTTTAGGAATCAGTATGGGCAAGACGCAACTGCAATTATTGCAATTGAGTCAGATGATTTATTTAACGTTGAGCAGTTAAAGAAGATTCAACAGTTACACCAGGCGTTAGAAATTGAAGTTCCACATGTTGATGAAGTCACCAGTCTATATAACGTCACATATATTGCGGGCGACGATGACCGTTTGCTTGTAGAGGATTTGATAGAGACGCTTCCACAAACAGATGCAGAAATTGCCCAATTAAAACAAAAAATAGACAACACACCGCTTTATAAACGCCTCATTTTATCAGAAGACCTGAGACATACTTTAGTCGTTATACAGCCCCTATCCGGAACACTTATTAACGCTAGTCAAGAGACAACAAACTTCGATGAGGGATTCGTAGAGGATCAAGTTCAATCTTATGATGTAACTGATCTGAATAACACACAGAAAGAAGAATTTGTAACGGCAATTCAGAAAATCGTTAAACAATATCATGCCGAAGATTTTTATATTCGTCTAACCGGAAGCCAAGTTATTGATGTCGAGCACAATAACTCCATCAAGAAAGATGTTGGCAATATGATGATGCTAGCGTTTGGTTTTCTTATTATCTTGTTACTTATTGTTTTTCGTCGCCCCAGTGGCATGTTATTACCCATAGCCGTTGTTGCACCCACATTAGTTATTATGTTTGGTGTAATGGGTATGCTTAATCTACCGATAACACCTGCGTCGCAAATGTTCCCTTCGCTCATTTTAGCCATTGGCGTTGCAGATTCAGTACATTTTCTCACGCTCTATTATCACTCAAATCAACCCACCAATCGCGATGCTGTAGCAAATGCCTTGCAACGCTCGTTTATTCCCATGTTTTTTACTAGCTTAACTACGGCTATTGGCTTTATCTCATTCACACAGGCATCATTACTACCGATCTCTGATTTAGGTATTATTACTCCACTCGGCGTTATTGTAGCGTTTATCTTTACAATAATTCTCCTGCCAGCGCTTATTGCATTTTTCAAGATTAAACCGAAGAGACAACAAGTTAAAAGTGATCGATTCGTAAGCTTAATGGTACGTAGTGGTGAGTTCGCATATAAGAAACCAAAATCCATTATTGTAGCGCTTACCGTACTCACTATTTTATTGATACCTGGGGTTATGAATCTGAGCTTTTCTCATAACCTTCTCGCATGGTTACCTGAAGACAATATTGTTCGACAACATACCGAATCTGTTAATGAAGCTATGGGGAATACGGTGTCGATGGAAGTAATAATTGACACACAAGAAACAAACGGTCTTTATTCACCCGATATAATGAATAAGCTTGATAGGGTTAATCGAGTTGTTGAAGAAATACAAACTGAATACATTGAAGTCAATAAATCATATTCCGTAGTAGATACACTAAAACAAATTAATAAAGCCCTAAATGAAAACCAGGAAACATTTTATGATGTTCCCCAATCAAAAGAAACAATCGCACAAGAATTACTTTTGTTTGAAAACTCAGGTTCAGATGATTTATCTGAAAGCATTGATAGTGAATTCTCGCAAGCCAGAATATCTATCCTTGTACCTTGGGTGGATGCCATTCACTTCATCCCATTAAAAGAAAAAATACAACGTGAGCTTGAAGAAATATTCAATGATAGCGCAAAAATAACCGTCACAGGCGTAATTGATCTTTCAACACAAAGTTTTATCAATGTGCTAGAGACAATGGCAGATAGTTATATTATGGCTTTTGTCTCCATTAGTATTGTCATGCTAGTGATTTTCTTAGATGTCAGAATGGGATTAATCAGCTTGATCCCCAATTTCTTTCCCATATTTGTCGCACTTGCATTCATGGGCTATATGGAAATACCCATCGACATGTTCACTGTTTTGATGGGAAGTATTGCGCTAGGATTAGCCGTTGATGATACGGTTCACTTCCTCCACCACTACAAACATCACTTATCACAAACGGAGAATCCAATTTTATCGATTAGAAAAACTCTCTTGTCTGTTGGACGTGCCATTCTATTTACCACGATCATTCTATCCGGTGCCTTTTCAATTTATCTATTCGCTCAAGTGGGCACTCTGTATAACCTGGGGATAACGCTTTTTGCGGCACTTTTTTCTGCACTGCTAGCAGACATTTTCATTACACCGTCGCTATTAGCTGTATTTCACAAACAAAGTGCCACTCGCAACATCAATACTCACGCATAACCGGAGATCCATTATGAACTTATTCACTAATAAACTGCTAATAACATTAGGTCTCGTTTTGCTTTCCACCCATGGTTATGCAAATTCGCTTACGGCATATGAGATTATGAAACGCTCTGATGATCGTTATGTGGGCGATACTTTCAACCAAAAACTCACCATGATATTCATTGATCGACATAATAAAAAAAGGACTCGTACACTCACACGTATTGGGTTGAATAATGAAGAAGTTGAAAAATCGGTATCGACCTTTTTGTCACCTGCTGATGTGAAAAATAGTGCCTTCTTAAGTTACACCTGGGAGGATAAAACTAAAGAAGATGTATCTTGGCTTTACCTGCCGGCTTTAAAAAAAGTAAAACGTATACCCGCAGGAGATAAATCTGATCTATTTCTTGGCAGTGACTTTACCTACTCCGACATTGAAGGTGTTGAAATTGATGACTATGAATATCGCATCATTGAAAACTCAGTTTTAGTTGATGGTGAAGAGTGTTGGGTTATAGAGAGAACACCTAAAAAATCTGTCGAAGATTTAGTTATTCGTAATACAGGATATTCAAAATATCAACTATGGATTAGAAAAAAAGATTATGTGCCAGCAAAAACCAAATCATGGTTTAAAGGAAATAAAGTCAAATACTACAAAGCAACTGATATAAAATTGATTAAAAATATTTCAACACCTCAAAAAATGCAAATGGTGACCACTCAAAAGGGTAAAGCAATTCATCGAACCTTGCTCATTTTAACTAACACAGAATATAACATTGATATCGATGAGTCATCTCTAAGTATAAGCAATTTGGGAGAGTAAATATGCTCATTCGGTACATCGTTATTTTTACGATCTCAATGAATTCCTTTCCAGTAAATTTAGCAGCTAACGATGACTTCGATGAACTATTTTTTTCTATCAACAATGAAAATAATGAAGAATCGTTAGAGTCTAACGCGTTACTCAATGATTTACGCATTAAACTATCATGGCGCACGGGGCTTGCCATTGAGGCCCAAGAATCGAATGTAAATCACAATCGACAAAACCGGGAAATTTCTCAATCTAAAGTTGATTTTCTCATTGATTTTCAAAACGTCTTGGCTAATAACCTGTCCTATAAAATGGAACTACTGGGTTATTACGATCTAGTTTACGATGTTTATGATACGCGTTTTCAAAATACAACAGAGAAAAATGAGCAACAAACTGAATTCGAAATGGGAGAGCTGTTTATCAAATACCCATTGAATGACAATTGCCAGTTCACTTTAGGAAGAAAAATTCACAGTTGGGGGGAGTCGGAAATCACCCGCATCATCGATATTGTTAACCCTAGAGATCAACGCCGACCGGGACAAATAGATATGGACCGTTTACGTCTGCCAGTTGGAAGTGTAAGACTGGACTATCGCTTGGATGATGTAATGTTGGAGTATATCACTGTGTTTGAATCTCGCTCCGATAAACTCGCTGCCGCGTACAGTGATTTTGACCCTTATATTTTGATGAGAAATAACTTCTCAATACAGGAAGACAATACATCGTCATTTTTTGAAACATATCAGCATTACTTTAGGATGAGAAAAAGAATGTCTTACAGTGATTTTTCCATTATTGTCGCTGATGATTTAATAAAATCTCCGTTAGTAAGCAATCGAACTCAGAGTAAAGTACTATCGAAACATTTTCCAAGAAGACAACGTGTTGCGCTTACAGCTAACCGAACCGTAAAAAATACCCTAATAAAACTAGAAACAGCATTTGACATTAAAAATCCCGAACAAACTATTGACTCTATTTCAGGTGGCATCCATTGGAAAAATAAACAAACGGTTTATGGTATGCTCGGATTTCAATACTATGGTCTAAGCGATACATTAATCGGTATTGAGTTAAGTGGAAAAGAAATTTTAGACTACGAAGATAGTTTACAAGATAAAAAAAGGACGCTTAATTATTCCTTTTTCATTGAGCGCCAATTTTTAAGAAATAAATTGAACACAGAATTAGTTCTCTTTGGGTTTAATGGATATAAAAATAATATCATCCGCGCGAATATGAATTACGAACTTAACCAGGGGATGTTTATTGCTGTGAGTTTTATTCAGTACAGTTCAAAAGACGACGAAGACTTACTCAATTTATTTCGAAAGAATGACGAACTATCCATAGAACTCACTAAATATTTATAAAATACTTAGTTTTGAATAGTCGAATATAATGAAAGTACAGCAATTCTCGGGCAAACGTTAACGAGGCCGTAGAAAAACTCAAAACAACCCTGAGTTTTCCAGCAGCACTTTTTTAACATTGAGACTCATTATTCCTCATTTGGTGGTTTTTTCAAATCTATTGTCTCATTTTTGCTTTAATCGTTGGAATTTGATCAGTTTAGCCCGGTTATCCGTCTGTTGTACCGCAGCTTGGCTCTTATATTGATTTTCCATAGTTCATGATCTTTTCGATGTTGTGGACCATACAGTACAGTTGCCACTGGCCTTGCACTTTTTTCTTACCTCTAAGGCTGAATTTTCTCAGTCCTTTATTTGATCCGATATTGGCAAAGACTGGCTCGATAACTGACATACGATGGCTGTATATCTGCTTACTTTTTTTGCTATCAACCCGTGTTTTCATCCACTCCGTGTGCCTGGGCTGTGGATCTCTAATTTTGGTAATAAAGGAAACTTGTCGACCGTGACCTTTTCTTGTGTTGGCTGCCTCTGGATTTTTCATCACTGCTGTCCTGCTAACAGTTAAGCAAAAAGGCCTGATTCCTTAATGATTTGTTACAATGAAAGTACGACCCAACACTGTAATAACCAAAGGAATCAGGCCATGGCTCATTGTAATACGATCTTCTCACAATTGCTAAAATTAGTACCGAGACATGAATTTGAGACACTGGCGAATAAGCATCATTCCGGTCGTGCTTTTCGTACGGCTTCTCGGTGGTCACAGTTTGTCACCATGGCTATGGGACAGTTAAGTGGCCGAGATAGCCTCCGTGACATAGTGGATAACCTTTCTGTGCAATCACATCGACTTTATCACTTAGTTAGTGCCAAGCTCTCACGATCCAATCTTTCTCGCATCAATGAAGATAAGCTGCATCGCGCACAAAAGCAAACACCTGGAAACAACTTCCACTTTAAAAATAGACTTTACTCTCTAGATGCTTCAACAATCGACGTTTGTTTATCCGCCTTTCCATGGGCTGACTTTCGCACGACCAAAAGCGCAATTAAACTTCACGTCGGTTTGAATCATGAAGGTTACATTCCTGAATTTGTCACCATAACCGATGGAAAAGTTAGCGACATTGAAGTCGTTCGTACACTCACTTTCCCGAAAGACAGCATTGCTGTAGTTGATCGTGGATACAATAATTACAACTGGTATCGAGAGCTTACAAATAAAGGCGTATTCTTTGTTACTCGCCTCAAAACCGATGCTAAATATCGTATAATTAAACGTCACTCGCTATTAAAAAACAAAGGATTAACGAGTGATCAGATGATCGAATTCTCTGGGGCTAAAACCGCAAAAAAATGCCCACTACCTATGCGGCGAATTGGATATCGTGATCCAGAATCTGGCAAACACTACATCTATTTAACCATTCACTTTTCACTTTTCACTTTTCACTTTTCACTTTTCACTTTTCACTTTTCACTTTTCACTTTTCACTTTTCACTTTTCACTTTTCACTTTTCACTTTTCACTTACGGCAAAGACTATTGCCGATATCTATAAAACTCGTTGGCAAATCGAGCTTTTCTTTAAGTGGATAAAGCAAAACCTGAAGATTAAAACGTTTGTCGGAACATCTAAGAATGCGGTGATGACACAAATTTGGATCGCGCTGTGCGTATATCTATTATTAGCGATTATCAAGTTTCAGTCGAAGATAACAAAAAGTATGCAGCAAATACTGCGGTTATTACAGCTGAATTTATTTGAAAAACGCGACCTTATGTCGCTATTGCGTGGCGACTCCATTAAAATTGATCAAGCGCCTGAAAATCAATTGATTTTTCTGTGAAAATTAACGGGGCAGCAGTGACATCATAACCACGATTGAAGTTTAGTATAATCACGACCCTATCCACACAACCGTTAAAAAGAATCAGTTAAAAGGCCTCATTGTCTACAATTAATTATTCAAAACCGATTACTAATTCTTCATTGTTTTAACTCCCACTCCAAGCCAATATATCTCTCGCCGCAGCCGTGTGGGATGGTCATTATGCGAAGCACACTGTTTTTTATTATTTTCTTTTACGCGGCAATCAATAATGCTTTTGCAGAGTCGTGTTGGCAGTCCGCAACAAATCGCTACCGCATACACGAGACCATCCTGCGCGCCATTGCGCTTACCGAGAGTGCAATGGATTCACAGGCCATAAACCGCAACACCAACGGATCGGTGGATATCGGTTTAATGCAGATTAATTCTCGGTGGTTTCCTTCCTTAGCTGAAATCGGAATTCAGCCCGGAGATCTTTGGAATCCATGTACTAACATTCAAGTTGGCGCGTGGATACTGGCGGGCGAAGTCCGTCGTTTCGGCTACACCTGGCAAGCCATCGGCGCATACCACGCTGGCCCTGCTCAGTCTGTAGTTCGTGAACAAAGACGAATGAGATATGCGCAACGGGTTTATCACAATTTGCTTAATGACAAGCATCACAGCGATGATGGGCTGCGCGTCTACACCCGTACCAAATACTGAGCAAAAACAAACGCCAGATGCCAAACTGGTTAATCACTGCGACAAATCAATCAGTCGTGTCGATGATAACTACCCCTGGTCGATCCCTGGCTACCATGACACATTAACAAAACAACCAGCTCCTTTTAGTATCACCCAAACCACAGGCGAACCAGATCAGTTCATCATCTGCTCTGATTGTCCATGTGTCACACCAAAAAGCGTGACAAAAGACAAGTGGCTTAAGAAAAACGGAAAAAAGAATAAAAAAGGTAATCCCAAAAAACTGGTCATTCGTTTTGAACCAGCCTCTTATGTTCTAAGCCGACAGCAACAACAATTGCTCAAACGCTCATATCAATCACTACCTGACCAATATCAACTTATGATTACGGGTTATACCGACAATACCATCCCAGGAGGCAGCATCACCAATGAATCACTGGCTTTACAACGGGCAACCGTCGTATTTGATTTTCTCGTAGGGCTTGGGATTGATGAAAGTAAAACCATCATTAAAGCATCACCCCTTTGCTGCTATGTTGCACCCAACACCACTGATTCCGGTCGCGCCTTAAACCGCCGCGTCGAAATCGTCATTAATTCTTTGTCAATCAATAGGAAAAACCCATGAACACAACGAGAGCCTCATCCATTTCTACTAACAATACTCTAAACATGACTATGTTACTGCTTCCTGGTATTGCGATTGCTACAACCTCTGCGGGCAATATTGGCTCTGCTTATGGTTTTCTCTACGGTATTACAATGGCTTTGATTGGCCAACAGCTTGCCGTTAGCGGTCGTCTCTCTGCAAAGAACTTAACTCACTTTTTCGGCATCACGTTATTGGTACCAGGCATTGCATTAGCCGCAACAACCGGTGGTGAATTCCAAGCGTTTTACGATTTCATCTATGACGCGGCGACTGGTTACTTGGGACGTGGTTTGGCGATTACCGGCGGCGTCTTCGGGTTGGCGTACGGTATCGGTCGAGGCTCCGCATTACCTGCGGTGTTAGGAATTATTCTGGCCATTTTCGGCATGCTTGGCCCCACCATCGTTAATGCACTCTTTAGTTCAGCAACGATCTGAGGCAACACGATGGAGATGGAACGTTACATGATCCCGCGCCACTTAGACGACCCTCCCCTGGTCTTTATGTGGGACGCTGACGAGGCAGGCACCTTTATCTTTTTGATGCTGTTTGGTGCCCTGTTTCAACAGTTCATCTTGGGCATTGTGTTGGGTGTTTTTATGTCCCGGGCGTTGGCTCGCATCAAACAGGCAGGAGGACGAGGTTTAATCCTGCGTTTTCTCTACTGGTACACGCGATCCGATCTGTGGATCAAGTGCCGTGCGCCCAGTTATATGCGGGAGTACATAGGATGAAGCTCAAACGCTTTCGCTCCAACCTTACCACGGCACAATGGGGCAACCGTATGTGGTCAAGCATTGCGATCGTAATGGTGATCTCCAACATGTTATTGGTGACGCACATCATCACCAACGATACACGCGAGAAGACGGTCTTTGTGCCGCCTGATATCGAACAACCGTTCTCGATTCAAGGAAACAATGCAAGCCCTGAATACCTGGTGCAAGTCGGTGAGTGGTTTTCATCCCTTGCACTCTCCTACACGCCGAAGAACGTGGATTACCGCATCAACGTTTTTCTCCGTTACGCTGCGCCCGAAAGTTTCAGTGTTTTGCAAACCCATTTGCAAGATGAAGCCATACGCATTAAACGCAACGAGATGTCGAGCCTATTCTTTCCGGTGGATGCCAAGGTTAGAGGTAATTTTGTTGCCATCACTGGTCAACAGGTCTTGCGTGTCGGCAAGAAGATCGTCTCTGAAAAACGCATCGCCTACCGTATGGAATTTCGTCTCGATGGCGGCTTCCTTCACATCATTGAATTCAAAGAGGTCAATCGTGAAAAACCTTTTATTACTGATCACGATATATCTGGTGACCAGTAGCGCTTTTGCGTTACAAGTGGTGGATGTAATGGATGGTAAAACCATCCCTATTGCTGTTTCTCTAAAAGAGTTGAACCGACTCACTATGGCGGACGGCTCGCGTATTGAGCATATCTGGGGGCCACAAGACCGCATGACATTGGAGACGGACACCGATAGCGGACAGCTCTTTGTTCGCGCCATTGGTGCCAAACCATTTTCTTTATTTGTGAAAGCTGACAACGGTGAAACCTACACTTTGTTAGCTGCACCCAAAGATATACCGGCTGAAACCATATTTCTCCGTCCGCCATATCGTAATACCGAACGAAATTCAGGTGAACAGTCGTTGCCCTATATCAAACGTGTCGAACGGCTGGCTAAGGCCATGGGTAGACGCGCCTTACCGGATGACTACACACCGATTCAATCCTTACGCGTTATACCACTTTGGGATGAAGTGCATTTCAAACGAGAGATTGTTTATAGCGGTGATTCACTGAGTGGTGAAGTCTACTGGCTGACCAACTTGACTCAAAAAGAGATGCGATTCGAAGAACGCGAGTTTCGTGCTATTCAGGGTAATCCCGTTGCAGCTGTGGCCATCGATAAACATCTGCTTAAACCCCATGAATCCACCGAAGTGTTCATCATTCGTAAAATGGAGCAACAGCCATGACAGAGAATAGCACCGCGCCGACTGTCAATAACACTAAGGCGCGTAAAAAACAGACTCTTGTTACCGTCACTGTTGTGGTACTGATTTTCGGTGGCATTCTACTCGGCCTTTATCTAACCGATCCAGAACGCCAGCTTCATGATCAGTCAAATCAAGTCTCCACCGATGATGAAATCAGCCAACACTTCAGCTTACCCGGGCAAAAAGTCGATCCCCGTGAAGTGTGGATCTCAAGGGGTGAGGCAGACATCAGTTCGCTCAAACAAAGCAACACAGAATTTGGCCGTACCATCGAAGAGCTTCGAGGAGAGATTTCGATACTGAGACAGGATCAAGCACGAACTGATAGAAACAGCGCCACACGCTCAATGCGAGTGCCACCACCGATACAAAAAACAGACAAGCCGGCCGCTTTCCCTACGCTGCCTTTGCCACCTGCACCACAAGCACAAACGATGCAATCGGGCGAGATGATGGATAGAGCACTCTCCGATGCGGCAGGACGTACGGCCACAAATCTAGGCGTCCAACCTAAAACACAAACCATCGCACCTCCCGCCATCTTGTCGGTGAGCTTGCTGGATAACAGCACAGCAGGTGGTAAAACAAAAGACGTTAAAAAGCAAAAAGAGCGTTGCCATATAAGCAACTGCATTCCTCCCGGTGCATTTGCCACGGCAGCGCTCTTATCCGGTTTAGATGCCCCCACTGGCGGTCGAGCAGATACCAACCCTCATCCCGTCTTACTGGAACTGCTCGATACCGCCTCCCTTCCGAATCGTTATCGCAGTCGTGTTAAAGAGTGCCGCATCGTAGCCGCGGGCTTTGGGCGGATCTCAGACGAACGTGCCTACCTACGCTTAGAACGGCTTTCTTGTGTGCTTCGGGGCGGTGAGATTTTGGACGTACCCATCAAAGGATACGTGAGTGGCGAAGACGGTAAAAACGGGATGCGTGGCCACCTTATTTCCAAACAAGGCGCTTTGGTTGCCAGAGCTTTGCTAGCCGGTACAGCCGGTGGCATAGGCCAAGCTTTGTCTCAGTCTTATAGCAACGTTCAGACATCACCCACTGGCGCAGTTAGCACCATCGACCCAAATAAAACACTGGAATTCGGTGTTGCTTCGGGCTTCGGCACGGCCTTAGGCAAAATCAGCGACTGGTATCTGAAACGCGCCGACGAAACCTATCCGATCATCGAGATTGATGCTGGACGGGTGGTTGAGATTGTACTGACAGAAGGCGTGGAGCTGGGGGTTAACCTTGAGGAGAAACACACACTATGAAAAAACTATTTTCCATTGTATTTACCCTTCTGATTGCATCTACATCCGGTTTTGCTGCAAGTGACGAAACCGTCGATATTATTGCTGTCGAGAAGACCGTTCGCAAGGCTCTACCCAACACCAAGATCACCGTTATTCAACCGGCTCCGATTAATGGTTTGGTGGAAATCATTGCAGGAAATAATGTGCTTTATGCCGATCCTACTGGCCAGTTTTTAGTCGTAGGCAGCATCTATGACATGCACACCGCTACCGACCTGACGGCAGAGCGCAAGTTGGATGTCGGTCTTTCATCTCAGAAAACGATTTCATGGGAGAGTCTGCCGTTAGACACCGCAGTGAAATATGGTGGCAGTGGCCCACGAAAGTTGGCGGTCTTTTTCGATCCTGATTGTCCCTGGTGCAAGAAACTTCATAACCAACTTGCGGCTCTCACGGATATTGAAGTCTACGCCATCATGTATCCAGTGGAAGGTCTGCATCCCAACGCCAAAAGCAAAGCGGTCGCCATTTTATGCTCTGCCAATCCTTTACAAGCACTTGATGCTGCCATGGCTGGCAGAGCACTACCTGATAACACTGATCAAACCTGTTTGAGTAAAGCAGCCACGTCTCTTTCACACGTCGAAGCTTTTGCGCATGACCACAACATCCATGGCACACCCACTTTGGTGGCACCAGACGGTCGTGTGCGACCTGGCTTTATTCAAGCTGAACAACTCAAGGCGTGGCTCGATGCCACGAAACAGGGATAAGTCGCCATGCCAAGACTATTTCTTTTATCTCTTTTGCTTTCCCCGCTATTGCTCGTTGGTTGCGCCACACCAAAATACGCCTGTGGTGTACCCGATGGCATTGGCTGCAAACCCCTCAGTGAAGTCCATCGCATGGCCAAGGACGGCACCCTTAAAATGAAGTCGGCACCAAACTATCGAGATGACGAGGAAAACCCATCAAAAAAAGCACCCGTCGCCCAAGCCGATGTAATGCGGTTGGCCGGTGGCGCGAATAGGAATACGGTTTCCGATCCAGAATCCGAACAGGTCGCACCGCCACGGTTGACACCGAATATTGTGACTGCCACCCCAGGCACACCGATTCTGATTCCGCCACGCACCATGCGGGTGTGGGTTTCACGCTGGCCTGATGAAGATGGCACATTACACGATGAAACCTACCTGTATCTCAGGCTTGACAATGGCCGCTGGTTGATGGAGGGAAAGTAGTTTTGTTTTCACTGTTAAGCAAACCCTTCAAAGCATTTTTTGCGGAATCACCGCCTGGTGACGCCTTGGCACACAAAGCGTTACCACCGACGCAAGACGAATGGAATGCGCTGTTGCAACGCCACGGACTAGCACACCTACTGCCCTATGAGTCGTGGGATGAAGAGACCGGTCTTTACCACAATGAAGATAGTCTGTCGTTTCTATTAGAAGTCACGCCCTCTGTGGGTATGGACGAAGAGACGTTGCGGGTTTTATCCGGTATCTACAGTGCTTTGCCATCCGGTTACACGGCACAGTACACGCTCTACGCTTCACCAAACATCTTGCCTTTGATGAAACGTTGGGCTGATCTGCGTGAACAAGACGAGCTGAATGACGATGATGATAATGACGAGAATCACAACCGGGCACATCACCGAAATCAAAACATCTTCCGTGCAACATTAAGACGACGTGTTGATTACCTACTCAGCGGGACATGGAAATCGCTCTTTTCTGATCAAGCTATGTTGGTCAGAGATTTCCGTATTTTTCTCAGTGTTAACCAACCACTGAATGAAAATCGCAACAGCGAAACATTGGTTCAACTACGTGAATCCATCACTGGCACACTACGTTCAGCCGGTTTGGCTTCTCGCCCGATGGATGCTGGTGCTTTTGTTAACTTCTTAGACACCCTGCTCAATCCTCGCCAAGTCAAACGCGACACCTTGCGCTATCAGGAAGACAAGTTGATACGCGATCAAGTGGTCGATGGTGACACCATTGCTTTAGTTGGCCGCGAAGGACTGGCAATCCAACACGGTGACATATTGATTGATACCCGCATGTATTCCGTGCGGGAGTATCCACCTCAATGGGCCGGTTGGGGCATGGATAAATTGATCGGCGATCTCATGTCCAACACCCTGCGTATTCCCTGCCCTTTTTTAATGACGTTCAATGTCTTCGTGCCCGATCAAGTCTCTGCAGCGGGTGAAGCCAAATACAAATCCGCCCGTGCTACCCAGATGGCTGACTCACAGATGAGTAAGTTCGTGCCGGTGTGGAAAGATCGTAAAGCAGATTGGGATTTTGTCAGCACACAAATACAAGCGGGACATTCGTTGGTCAGAGGCGGTTTTCAGATTGTGTTATTGGCTCCCCATGGCAAGGGTAGCCAAGCGGAACATCAGCTCAAGGCTTTGTATAAAAGTGCAGGTTGGTCTTTGACCCGTGATTCTTTTATTGCTGTTCATGCATTTCTATCGGCACTACCCATGATGGCTGGCCCCGCCTTTGTTAAAGAGCTAGAAAGCTTTTCGCGTCTACGCTCTTTTCTCACTTGGTCATGTGCCAACCTCGCACCGGCAACCGCTGAATGGTGGGGCACGGGAACACCGCTGATCATGCTGCAAGGCCGCCGTGGCCAAATCATGCACGTCGATCCCTGGGACAATAAACAGGGCAACTACAACATGGCGATGGCGGCAGCATCGGGTTCGGGAAAGTCATTCCTCACGCAAGAGATCATTATGTCCGTTCTTGGCACAGGTGGCCGCGTCTGGACGATTGACCGAGGTGAGTCTTACAAAAACATCAGCAAATTGCTTGATGGCATCTATCTCAATTTTAGTCGTGACACCAAAGTGGTTCTCAATCCCTTTACACGTGTTGAAAGTATTACTGATGAACTCCCCATGCTCAAAGCGTTAGTCGCCCACATGGCGTCACCTAACAGCCCGCTGGGTGTCATGGAATCCTCCTGGATCGAGCAAGCCTTGAAAGAAGTTTGGACGGCGCATAAACAACACACCACAGTAAGTCATGTTTTTGATGCGTTGAAACAGGATGGTGACAGTCGTAAAGGTGATTTGGCCGATTGCCTTTTTCCGTATACCAAACATGGTGTCTACGCCAAGTTATTTGAAGGTGAAAACAACCTCGATCTCGACAGACCTTTTGTGGCGTTAGAGCTGAAAGACTTGGATGCGATGCCAGATTTGCAAAGCTTGGTGTTGCTGTTATTGATGATGCGAATCACCGAAGACATGTATCAGGGTGATCGGTCACAAAGAAAATTATGTGTTATTGATGAAGCTTGGAAATTGATGGGCTACGGTAATGCGGGTGCTTTTATCGAAGAGGGGTATCGCACCGCTCGTAAATACGAAGGTGCCTTTTTAACGGTTACTCAAGGAGTAAACGACTACTACAAATCAGGCACCGCGCAAGCAGCGTTTGAAAACTCGGATTGGGTGTTTCTACTTCGGCAAAAGAAAGAGAGCTTGATGCAGTTACAAGCCTCTGGCCGTTTTTCGATGGACGAGGCAGAAATGAAACTGTTGCGCTCTATCCACACCATTCACGGCAAATATTCCGAAGTGGCTACCTACAGTCCTGATGGCATGGCCATTGGTAGATTGATCGTCGATCCCTTTACCGAAAAACTCTACTCCACCAAAGGCACTGAATTCGCGTTTATTCAGAAGGCGATAGCGCAAGGTGCGACGCTCGCACAAGCGGTTGAGCAACTGGCTGCGGGAGTTAAACGATGAACCTATTATTAAACTCGCAGATGATTGTCGTTGTCATCGTGGCAATACTCTCCGGTGCCGCCACTACCATGATCAATGATCGCTTGGAAACACCATCACCCAAAATTGCTGTCATTGATCCCACAATATTAGTGGCAGAACAACTCAAACAAATCACCCCTGGTCTGGACGACGCCGCAATGCAAGCGAATGGCCAAGCGTTTGCTAAGCGTCTTGATGCAGCGATTACACATGTCTCACGAAAGTACAACGTGGTGATCCTGGTCAGCCCAGCGGTGATCACTGGCGCACCGAATCTCACCGAGGAAGTGCGAAGGAGGCTCAATGGATCGAATTAAGAAACTGCTGAGTGGTTTGATCATCACGGTAGCCATGACCGTCTCAGTTACAATGCTAGTTATTGTCTTGTGTTCGCCATGGTATATCACCAACATTGATCAAAGTCTGCCAGGACTTTTCTACCAGATTAATCGAGGAGAACTGCCTGATCGCGATGATGTTGTCGGTATGCGAGTGCCAGAGAATCCTTACTATCCTGACGGTGCGCCGTTTCTCAAGATCATTCGTGGAATACCTGGCGATATGGTCACTTGCGACAACAGGAAATTTTTCGTCAACGGCGTGTTTGCCGGTGTAGCAAAAGAACAGACTAAACGTGGTAATCCACTAACACTAGGCCCGACCGGTGTTATTCCACCTGATAACTATTTTGTCTGGACACCGCACAAGGATAGTTACGATTCGCGTTATGGCGAAGTGGGTTGGGTGACGAAACAACATATCTTAGGCACAGCCAGGCGGGTGTTATGATGAAATATTGTTTCACTCTCCTTTTGTTATCCATTTCCTTCACCACTCATGCAACGGTCTACGACTTAGGCGTGGTTGGTCAGACTTATGACATTGCCGAGCCGGATATGCTTGATGGTTTCTATCGCAAGCTTAAGGAGGCGGAAGCTAATGGCAAAATGGCAGAAGCCGAAGAGCGGATGAAAAAGCGTTTTATCGCTCATGCTAATCGTCCTAAAGGTGTTGCGCTACCACACACCCAAACACATCACGTCCACTATTTCGACCCCACTATTGTTTTGTCTCAAGACATCATTGATCACGAAGGCAATGTGTTATGGCCAGCTGGCACAACCGTGAACCCACTTGACTACGTGCCCATGACTCAACAGTGGCTGTTTTTTGATGGTGATGATCCGGTACAAGCGGCGTGGGCACATGACTACCTCAAACGTTATCCTAATCAGGTGAGACCCATCCTCACGCAAGGCGCGGTGCTTAAGCTAACGGAAGCGTGGCAGATAAGACTTTACTTCGATCAACACGGAAAATACGTCGAAAAGTTTGACATCAAAACTGTGCCTTCACTCATCAGCCAGGAAGGAAAAAAATTACGTATTGATGAGATCGTGCCGGGAGATAATCATGGTTAAACGAAGATCTCGGCTATTAACAACACTGTGTTTTGTATTTGCGTTATCAAGCCTCATTACTTTGCCTGCTAAAGCAGGCGGTGGCTGCGGTGCGATGCCTTTCATCAATCCCATCACGGATATTTGTTGGAGCTGTATCTTTCCAATCTTTATCGGCGCGATGCCAGTAGCAACCATAGGCCAAATCGATTCCGGTGCCTCCAACGGTTATCCGACCCCAATCTGTATTTGTCCAAAAGCCACACCACCCTGGTTTCGCATTGGTATCGGCGTGACCTTTTGGGAACCGGCTCGCATTGCAGAAGCTGTGAGAGAACCCTGGTGCTCGCCCATGTTGGGCGGTATTTCACTGGGATCAGCTAGCACTGCTGTGGTGGGTCAAGGTGGTAATCGCAACACCCAGGAAAATGCCGAATCAGTTTCGTTCTATAACGTCCACTGGTTCATTTATCCCGTGATGTACTGGTTCAACATGATGGTCAGCGAAAGCTGTGTTCAGAGTGAGCAATTTGATGTTGCGTTCATGACCGAGCTTGACCCGATGTGGAACAACGATGAAATCACTTTTATTCTGAATCCTGAAGCGGTGTTATTCAACAATCCCGTCGCTCAAGCCGCTTGCGCGGCTGACTGTATCGCCGCATCACTGTGGAACCCGCTGGATGCTCTATTCTGGTGTTTGGGTTGCCAGGTTGGTTTGCATCCATTAACCGGAACCGTAAAACCTCACGAAGGCGGACTGGCTTCGTCTACTGTTGCAGTACAACGGCTACATGCCATTTTGCATCGCACGTTTCTTACCATGAACGTCAGCTCACCGTTAGCCATGTGCTTACCTTTGCCTGCGCCGATCATGCAAAAAAGTTGGTACAAGACTCAACTTATTCGTCCCGTCCCCATTACCTATGCAGCACATCCCTATGGGATGACGACGAACATCTGGAATACGGGCAAGGAATTTCCGCTTAAAGGTGAAGACTTCGCCTACATGATCTGGAGGCGGCGCGTATGTTGTATCGGTACTCCTTAGCCATTTTTATGGTGTCTATGACTATCCCTATCACATGGTCAGCGCAAGATGTTGGACAAGCCATCGGACAAGCGAACCAAACTACCAAAGAGATGCACACTCATACCACTGACGTGTTTGACCGCGCCGATGCCTTATCCACGTCGTCTGAATTTCTTGAAGGTTTAAACAAGGAAGCGGCCAAGGCGATGAATGATGTCGATTCTCTACCGACACCGGTATTGCCCAACTTCCCTGCTCCTTCACCTGAGATGTTGCAGCGGGCACGTAGCGATATCACCAAGCTTTTGAATCAGGTGCAAGATCAACCACAACCAACACCCACGGATCAAAAAACTGGGCCTCAGCTCTACGTGTTTGTTTCAACCTCCATGCCTAACATCACACTTAAACGGTTATTAGTGCAAGCCAGTCGAATTAAAGGCTCGTTGATACTGCGCGGTTTAGTCAATGGTGATATGGGTAAAACCAAAGAGAAAATCATGCAGTTATTGGAAGCCGATGCCATGGGCAATACTCAGATCAACGGCGGATTATCGATTGATCCAACACTCTTTGAGCGCTTTGATATCTCCCTGGTACCCAGTTTTGTGGTGACCAACACGCCAGCGGAACGCTGTAATAAAAGCAGATGCCCCAGCACCGACTATGCGCGTCTCGCCGGTGACACCACGATTGAATATGCCCTCGAAACCATCGCCCGTGAAGCACCGATGATAAGAGAGAGTGCGCAGACTATCCTCAAGCGGTTGAAGCAAGGTTTGTAATCATGTCTGAAGAAAAACGTATTCAAGCATGGTCTCTTATAACATGGTTCTGCATAACTCTACTGTGTTGCGGCGTTGTTATCTCTGAAGAAATGAGCGTCACTGAAGCGATGGCGTTGGGTAAATCATTTGGCAGCGGAAACCAAGTCAATTTGGAAAACCTTTCCACCCATCAGGATGCCAACACCGTACCTGGCTTCCAAGGGACTGACGTGGCAGAAGCACAATACGGCAATAATCCTATGGCGATAGAAGATGAAGCACGCCTTCAAGTCAATCAAAACGACACTGGTTCCTTGGTCTCTGAGTCTTCAGTCAACCGCCCTCAGTTTCAGTTCGATAGAAATTCTGACCCATTATTAACCCGTTCTAATACCATTCAAGACGATCCTGAATCACTCTCTGGCAGTATCCAGGCGGAATATTCCGGTTGCCAAACCTCTACCATAAGCACGCCTGCAGAATACAGTGAAGAGGTCTGCATGGAATGGCGTGAAACTGAACTGCATACCTGCTCTCAGACGCTACAACTCACCTGTAATCGCCCTGTGGAATGCGACGCTGGGGGCATTCAGTTATCTACCCTACAGAGTGACATGCACTGGGATTACAGCTACCCCATCTTGACCTTGGGCACTATCGCCAACAATATCTGGGGCGGCTCTTGTGCCATCTATGATCGCCGTACCACATTCACGATTGAAGACATCACTAAAGTTGCAGAGTTTACCTTAATCCAGGCCGGTTTCGACGACTGGATCAGAATCACTGTCAACGGGTCGGTCGTGCGTGTTGGGCCTTATGGCGGAGATCGGCTGAACGTGGTTGATACAGAAATTTTTTCTGGCATCACCATCAAGCAAGTGCAATACAACGCAACCCAGCGAGCAAGTTGTGAACTCAGCACCAGTTGGAATCAATCACTCAACATCGATATCAAGCCCTATCTGCAAACCGGCAACAATACCATTGATATGCGGGTCGTGGTTGCCGGTGGCGGAGAAGGTTGGATGAAGTTTCGGGCAACACAGTATTGTGATTGTGAGTGGTCGGAGACCTGGGAAAACACTTGCAGTGACCTGGAAAGTAAATTAGCCAGTGGTATTTGCGCCCAGCCTACCCGCATTTGCACTCGACCGACCGAAACTCGGACTATCGCTGATTTTGATGTCTACCGCGACTGTTGGTCTTATAAGCGTACCTATGAATGCGCGGCGCCTTCGACTACCGAAGAGGATTACTGTGGAGCGTTACGTGATCGAGGCTGTTCTCAGATCAGTTCGCAATGCACCGGTACGTTGAATAGTGGCCTATGTGAAGCTTATGAACAAACCTACCAGTGTGAAACATCGCCCGGCACCGCGACCGAAGTCATGGACTGCGGCGGTCAAACGATGTGTATGGAAGGGGGATGTTTTGATGCCGCCTATGAATCCAGTAACGACCTGGGTCAAGCAGCCGCCAGTTTGGGTGCTCTCACCGACGCTGGCGAAGATTTCGATGTGGATGCGAATGAGATTTTTAAAGGCGATGATTTGCGTTGCAGTAAAGCCGTATTAGGATTTTCCAACTGCTGCAAGATTGATGGTTGGGGGCAAGATGCTGGCTTAACCCAGTGTGGCACCGACGAACAACGCTTAGCACTCTCCCGTAAAGGCAAGCTATGTCACTACGTGGGAAGCTATTGCTCCAACGATACATTTTTTGGTTGCACCAACCGCAAAGAAACCCACTGCTGTTTTAAATCGAAGCTGGCTCGCATTATTCACGAACAGGGGCGAACACAATTAGGGATCGGCTGGGGCAGTGCTAAGACTCCAAATTGTAATGGTATTACCATTGAGCAACTACAAAATCTGGATTTTTCGCAGATCGATTTTTCTGAGTTCTACGCGGATGCCATGGGCGATGCTAACAGCCCAGACAGTGGCGAACTACAAAGCATTATCGACAATTACATACAGCAGTCATACCAATAATGAAGCCACTTATTTTATTATTACTATTAACCCTCCCATTCGTTACGGGAACCGCATCAGCAGATCAATGGTTTGAGCGTCATACCGAAGGTTGGTTTTGGTATATCGATCCACCCATAGAAGATGCGGAAACTGAAGAAGTTATTGAAGAGACGCACGCACCACCGCCGTCTATCGTTCCAGCTATCTTTAATCCAAAGGCGGAGCTTGAAGCCTTTCAAGAAAAGTTGGAGAACGCCCAAGCCCTGGCGATCATGCGCCCCACGCATGAAAATGTCATGAGCTATCTCTATCTGCAAAAACAGGCGATGGATAACTCCCAGCGTTTTTCTGAGATGTGGCAACGAGTCGTGTGGCTAACACCTGAACTGGATCACACCCAGGTCAGGCCAACCAGCCCGAAGGCAGTTCACACTTATTACGACACACAAAATGCTAACCGCAAGGTGTCGCTGGAACAGATTGCACAGAAACATGGCCTGTTCTATTTCTTTCGCCAAAGCTGCCCGTATTGCCAGCAATTCTCACCGATTCTGAAAAGCTTTGCCAAACGTTATGGTTTTCATGTCACCGCGATTAGTCTGGACGGTGGGACCTCACCTGGCTTTCCCAATCCCCGTGCTGATAACGGAACAGCCCAACAATTAGGCGTCACCACGGTGCCTGCGGTCTATCTGGTTCAGCCCAATACCCGCTCGGTGCAGCCGGTCTCATTCGGCCTACTGGGGCCATCAGAACTTGAACAACGTGTATTAACTTTGATGAACACCAATCCTGGAGAAACCTTATGAAGACACGTTTTCATTTTTTTTCATTACTGACGTGTCTACTCTCTTTCTCCACCCAGGCGGATGTCGGCAGTGACATGAATAATTTCTTTAATGGCATGGGGTACAACAGTAATGTCACATCGCCGGGTGTTTACGAAGGACAGGCAGCGGGTTATTACACGGGTGGACGGCTGTTCATTCGCTCTCCCTCGCGCAACTACCAACTGGCCAGTGCTCAGGCGCCCAGTTACCGAGCAGGATGCAGTGGTGTGGATCTCTACGGCGGTGGTTTCTCCTATATCAATTCGGCGCAATTGATCGCGGCATTGCGTAATGTGGGGCAGAATGCAGCTTCTTATGCCTTTATGTTGGGGCTGCGGGTCATCTCACCACAGATCTCCAATGTCATGGAGTGGGTTAAGGAAAAAGCCGATTTGATCAATAAGCTCAACATCAATTCCTGTGAAGCTGCGGCGGGTCTGGTGGGCGGCATGATGGGTATTGATGCCAAGGAGAACTCGCAATGTATACTTACCCGTTACGGCAATGGCGATACCATGGAAGATGCACGGCAAGCTTGTGGTGCCGGTGGCCAACGTAACAGCACCTTGGCAGGTTCTAATCTCAACGAAACCGCATTCACACGCGGCAACGTTGCATGGCGAGTGATGTGGAAAAACATGTTCCTACGCAGTGATAAACGCCTCATGGAGATGATGATGAACCTCTCTGGCACAGTCATTTTGAGCAAAGACCTAAGCAATGAGAATTCATCCACAGAGACCCGAACATTGCCTTCTATTTTACACACACGACGAGGTGAATTACTGAATGCACTGTTGGAAGGTAACCAGTCTGTCACGATTCAAGGCTGCGTGTCTGATAGTGATGAGATGGCCTGCACCAGCCTCACTAACAAAACCATTCAGCTTGGTGCAAATAACGGCCTTAATGATCGTGTCATCGTCATTATGACCGCCATCGCCGACAAGATTCGTAACCGTCAGGCGCTGGCCAATAATGAAACCGGTCTGCTCAGTGCCACTAAAATTCCGGTCTATAAAATTCTCAATGTCGCCAGTGCCATGAGTGGTTCCGTGGTGACTAATCAGACCTCAAAATACGCCGACATTGTTGCGAAAGATATTCTTTACGGCTACATCAATGATTTACTCGACATGGTGCTTGCTTCCACTACCAGCAGCACGTTTATGGCCAGCGAAGAAGGCAAAGAATATAAAAAAGGTATCGCTGAAGCGCGTCAACAAATCGCACTGATGAAGTCCGCAAATTTCAGTGATCTGTCACGCCATGTGGATATGATCCGTGAAACACAACTCTATGAACGGATGTTAGTCGCTGCCATGTCACCCGCCTTAGCCGAGAGCATGCGTTACGCAGGATCACTGAGATAACGCAGGCGAGGTAAACGACAATGGGTTCCTGGGATATCTATACCTACGGTGGCGGTGATGTACTGCTGCAACTGTTCAATGGCCTGGTGGCTCTGCTCGGTGACAATAATTTTCTGGTGTTGCTCAAGCTCACCGCATTGATCACTGTCATCTGGGTCATCATTGAGGCGCTGTTCATGAAGCGGCCGCTTAGTGTTCAGCCTTTCCTGGTGGTCATTCTGGTTTTCTATATCCTATTCATTCCACGCGTCAATGTCATCATCACGGATCGCATCGATCCCAGCAATAGCGGTGTCGTGGCGAATGTGCCTATTGGACTAGGGTTTACCGCGTCCATGGCCAGTGCAACAGGTGACTGGATGAGCCGTGCGTTCGAGACCGTTTTCACCCTACCCAATGAGCTACAATACAGCACCAACGGGCTGTTGTTTGGTAGCAACCTGTTACGCGCCGCATCTCAATTTGAAATCACTGATAGTCGCCTGGCCGGTAACGTTTCAGAGTTCATGCAGCAATGTCTCTTCTACGACATTCTCACCGGATTTTATACCTGGGGCGATATCGTTAATGAGCCTAATCTGTGGACGATGTTACAAACCTCCGCCAATCCGGCACGTTCGTTCCAGTATCTGGATACCTCAGGCAGCAAAAGCATTCTCACCTGCCCTGCCGGTGCTGCTCTGCTCAATGCTGACTGGACCAATGAAACGGCTCAAGCACAAGCTATCTACGGCAGTCGCATGTTTCCTGGTGATCCACTGGCACAGGCAAAATTCATGGCTGCGTTACCAGTTTCCTACGCCTATATGAGTAACATCAGCACCACGGCAGCAGACTCGATTCGTCAAAACATGATGACTAATGCAGTAAAACGTTCCTTAACACGATTTGCTGCTCGCGCTGACGCCGGTGCAGCGGCGCAAGATTTAGCGTTAGCACAAGCCGAAGCACAACGTCGAACCAGTTACTCTGTGCTGGGGGAGCTAGCCGGTGAGACTCTGCCATTACTACGCAATGTTTTTGAGGTGCTGATCTATGGCATGTTTCCATTTTTTCTGATTTTGATGTTTACCCCTGCAGCAGGCAAAGCGCTGATGTTTTATCTCAAGTCACTTTTCTGGTTACAGCTCTGGGCACCACTCTATGCCTTGCTCAACCTCATCATGGTCAGCTACTCCGCCAATACAGGAACGGCGGTGGCGACATTGGCAACTGGTGGGCAAGAACTAACACTGGCGACAACTACAGCGCTTGGCGCTGTCAATGCTGATATCGCCTCTATTGCCAGTTACATGGCTTGGATGATTCCGTTGATCTCGTGGGGTGTGGTTAATGCTGGGGCCGGTATGTCGATGTCAATGTTGGCATCAGGTTTAGGTGCCATCACCCAGCAGGCCGGTGCCCGTGCGGCGGCGGATGTTTCACAGGGTAATGTCAGCATGGGTAACATGGGGATGTATAACCAAAGTGCGTTTAAGAATGACTTCGCGCCCAGTTACGCGGGTGGTGGCACCATGGTGGACAGCCAAGGTACGGCCCATACTATGACTCATGCTGGCGGAGATTTTGAGAACTACCAAAAGCACTCATTAGGTGCTAGCTCTACCATTACTAGCGCGATGAAATCTGGGACACAAACACAAGCAGCGGAGATGGTGGCGGCAACCAGAAATGAGTTTTCTGAACACGGCAGTATGATTCAGGCAAGCAATCAAAAGATCGACAGTTTTATGTCGCAAGCCAATAGTAGCGTATCCACCAGTGACTCCTGGCGTTCAGACGAAATGGCATCGGCACAAAAAGAGTATTCCGAAGCGCAACGGTTACAAACTCAGTTTGGAGAAAACCGAGGGTATACCAACCAGCAGTCGGCAGCGATGTTGGGCATGGCATCCCTCGTAGCCCATGAACCAGAATTGATATCAATGGTATCTCCTGTCGGCCTTAACGCCAATTTAGGACTTCAAGGCAAAAGCTCGGCCCAAGTCAGCCAAGACTTTAAAGAAGCTGTGCAATTCGTTAAAGACAACAACTATGGTGAACAATGGCGAGAGGCGGAAAGTGCCGTCAACAGCGCAGCGGCTCAGGTTTCTCAGGCGACTAACGACAGCAGTGCTACAGGCGTGACAAGTGCTCTGAATGACCAAACGAGCCATGGGGATCGACTCCAAGCGTCATTCCAAGAATCCCAGAACTGGCAGCAAGCAGCCTCCCGAATGGATGAAGAGAGCTTCAGTTTTTCTGCGGATACCAGCGGGGCAATGTTACAGTTTATGCGATCCCGGCATGATGACAACCATGTGTCAGAAATGATCGCCCAACATAATCAAGGCGATATACAAGCTACTCAATTTATCGCGGGAGAAGCTGCTGAATTCGCCAAGACCTTCGGTGTTGAACTAGCGGGAGTAAAAGAATCGCCGTCAGTAGACGGAGCAATCTCTACAGGTCAGCGCTATATGAATGAAGTCAGCGATCAATCCGATGAAATAACAGATGTAGCAAGAAGTAATGGCACTACTGTTCGCCAAATGACTGCACGTTCAGGGATACAATCGGATGCGCAGATTAATTCAGATGCACTCAACCTCGCGGTTGAAACAGATCAGCAGTTCTTGGATGTTGGAGCAAGAATTGATAAAGGGAAAACAGGATCGACGACAGCGGGGCAAGTGGTCAGAGATAAAACTGAACATCAAACTGACCCAGAAAACAGCTCACTTTTGGTCGATGCTATTGGAGATGGCGCTGAGAGAGTGTTACCTAGCGAGCGTCAAATAGAGGGCATCAAGGATAAGGGGAAAAAATTAATCAATGATTTTTTCGATTAACGGGGGGATGACTCATCGTCAAGGTGAGAACCGTGTATACCGTATTGGAAGGAAATCTGATTAAATTCTTCTTCGTTCTCTCTTTTCCGCATTTCCTCTAGTTTTTTCTGCCTAGCAGGAGAGTTGATCGAAGCCAACACCGCAGGTTTGGGAAAGAATATTCGAGTAAAACAATACGCTCCAATAGCCATACCGACCAACCAGTGAGTAAAGAACCCAATAACCACTGCCAAAAACACGGCCATGAGTGAATCCATGATTTTTAGGACTACCTTTCTCATTGTGTTGTTCTCCACACGCTCCTGATTAATAGTTGGATGTATCGATTGAGCAGACCACTTTCTTGACTTAAAGATTTAACATAATGAACGAGTGTCTACCACACTTTTCTGCCCAAAAGCGCTTACCCTTAACCCTACTTCCAGTGGGCTGACCCAATTTAACGTCACAAGAAACTAAATTAGTGTCAATTTCAATGCGCCTAATCGCTATAATACGGCGCTATGAATGACTTGAACGCCAAAAACAACAAACCATTACCGAACAATTACGTCACTTTTCTTGATGACTTGAAGCAGCGAGTCCGCGGCGCCCGTTTACGTGCAAGCCTGTCAGTTAATCGTGAGCTGATTCTGCTGTATTGGCAAATTGGGAAAGATATTCTCCTTCGCCAGCAGGACGAGGGCTGGGGAACAAAGGTGATCAGCCGACTAGCGGAAGATCTACGGAAAGAATTCCCTGATATGAAAGGCTTTTCACGCACTAACCTTATGAATATGAAGGCTTTTGCTGAATCATGGCCTGATAGGCAAATTGTCCAACAGCTTGTTGGACAATTGCCGTGGGGTCACAATATTCGGATCATTCAGAAGATAAAGGACAAAGAGCAGCGCGAATGGTACGTCCAACAGACAATCCAGAACGGCTGGAGCCGTAACGTACTTATCCACCACATCGACAGCAATTTATACCAGCGCCAAGGTCAGGCAGTTACCAATTTTGAAAGAACCCTGCCCGAGACGCAATCTGACTTGGCGCATCAACTTCTGAAAGATCCCTATAATTTCGATTTTCTCTCTCTGGAGAAAGGCGCTCATGAGAGGGAATTGGAGCGAGGATTAATTGAGCACTTGAAGAGCTTTTTGCTGGAGTTAGGGAAAGGATTTGCCTTTGTAGGCAGTCAGTATCACCTAGAAATCGGTGACGATGATTATTACCTGGATCTGCTGTTCTATCACCTCCATTTACGCGCCTACGTGGTCATAGAATTGAAGACTGGGAAATTTCGACCTGAAGATAGTGGGAAAATGAATTTTTACTTATCTGCGGTTGACGATACCTTGCGGCATGACCGCGATGAACCATCAATCGGGTTAATACTCTGCCGAGAAAATAATAGGATTGTTGTCGAATACGCACTTCGTGATACCAGCAAACCTATCGGCGTATCCACTTACGTCACGGAGGCACTACCAAAAAATCTTGAAGGCATCATGCCAACGGTTGAAGAGTTAGAAGCTGAACTAAGCACAGAGACAGAAAATGACAGTAAGGAAGATAACGGTTAGTAAATAACAACCTGGGCCAATCATCTTCTGCTCTGGCATCCCCCAATAACCCAAAGGGAAAGATACCGAAAAGGGTTTTAACAAGGGAAGGGGGAATTTAATGGAAAGGCCCTACCCGAAAGGGCTGTGTTCAAAAAGGGAAAGGGCTTGTCGATTCCGTCACGATTCATCCCCCCTTAAACGCCCCTCGGCCATTTGAAGAACCTGATGATATTGCGCTTCTGGCAGCATTGCCTGGGCGGTTTCCATAAACGCTGTTGCCAGTTCATCAACTCTCGTTGCACCTGCGTCATGGCCTCGGCCAGAGGCTGCTATATTTCGCTGCTTAATCGCCTCTTTGAGATCACCTAACTTGTTCCTAATCTCAGTCCGATAGGCCAATAGCTTTTCGTCACGCAACTTCCATCGATTGATCTTTTTTCTATCAGCATTGCGGCATTCTCGTTTGGCAGCTTCGCCTTCTGCGGTGATGCGTTCTTTTAGAACACAGCGATCGTCATCTGTACGTATCAGCTCATCTTTGAGTAGTCTTTGATGATCAACAAGATCAAGGTCATCTCGATAGAGCAGTGAAATGCGTTTTTTCTGTTCAGCCTTGTCGACTATTTCAGAGCGGACGATATTAAGGCGTTTGTCTGCTTCAATAGAGACTTGAAACTGCCCCTCTTCATCACCTTCTAGTAACGTGACAGTGATGGGGGTACGAAACAAAACCTCTACTGGGAGCAGCGCTCTAACTTTTGAATCTGGCCGAATGATGAATGATTCGTTAAAGCGGCGGGTAATCACTAACCGGCCATTTTGAACTATCGATTCCATTGAAAATCCTTGGGTTTAGTTCTCTCAAAATAGATAACAGCGAATGGTATGGGCAAGGCTATCGAGACACACGGGTTCAATCAATAAACAATAGCGCACAACTGAAAATGATTAATCGTAGCCAGCATAAAGAGCAAAGTGCTACAACTGACTGCCATGACGACGAATCACTTGCCATCAACGTACCAACAGCTTCTTACCTCCGGCTTGGCTCGCTGGATACCAGCACTCATGCGACTGTTACAACACTATGAAGGTATCGAACGCGCCTTTGAACCTGAAGAGCAACCACTCGACTATCTCGCTGAAAAATTACTGAATATTATCGATGCCCCACCCACACATCGTGAGCAATACCTCCTCAATGCCATCGCAACAATGCCGCTATTTTACTACCGAGCCGCCGGAAACAAAACGCTCTGGATTCCTGAAAATGAAACTTTCCAACAATTTGAACTAAGAGTCGGCACGGTTGCAATCTGGCAGGCGTGGACACCGCAGCTACCCAAGAATGAAGTAACAAGCTGGCTCTACGCCAACTTACTGGAATCGGATCATGTTCGGCATACGGCGTAAACATAATCCGCCTCACCCAGATTGTTTACAGGTGCTATTACCGCTGGATCTCTTAGGGCAACGGGCAAAGCAGGTCAAAACGATTCAACAGTTGGCCGGTGTACCTAAAGCACATTGGCGCACGCTGTATATGGATGCACTGCTGGCGTTCGCTGGCTACGTTCAGCAGCTCCCTGCCTCGGAAGCACATCACCATCCTGGGGCGGGTGGATTGTTAGACCACACGCTGGAAGTGGTCACTCATGCACTACGCATTCGTCGTGGCCACTTGTTACCCAGCGGCGCTGATGCTGAAGAGATCACCGCCAAAAAAGATGTTTGGACTTATGCTGTTTTCAGTTCGGCACTGCTGCACGATGTAGGCAAACCCCTCATGGATCAGGTGGTGACACTTTATGACAAACAAGGCCATGAGCTGGGGCACTGGGATGCGCTTACAACGCCGATGCCCTGTGATGGCTGGTACCACATTCGATACCGAAAGAATCGCCAATATCGCCTCCATGAGCGAACAGCATTGCTGCTATCCAGGCTAATTCTACCTGCCCCGGCACTTAACTGGCTGGCGAGTGACCGCTCGGTACTGGCGGCATGGATGGCAACCGTTAGTGGGATATACGAAGAGGCCGGAGTCATTGGCGAAATCTCTCAACAAGCGGATGGATTGTCGGTGGCAGAAAGCCTCGGTGCTTCTGATACAACGACTCAATTGCCTGGCGCACGAACTCCATTGCATGAACGCCTACTCACCGGCCTTCGTTTCTTACTGAAAGAGAACCAAATCCCCCTCAACCGCAACGGTGCTGCCGCCTGGTTTGACGGCGAACACCTCTGGCTGGTCAGCAAGCGAGGCATCGATGCGTTACGAGAACATCTCACGCAAGAGGGTCATGCGGGCATTCCCACTCGCAACGATAGAATCTTCGATGAATTGCAACAAAACAACGTGCTTGTTGCTAATGGGGATCGCTCAATTTGGAAAGCTACCGTCAGTGGTGAGGATTGGTCGCACACGCTGACCTGTTTGTGTTTTTCAGCCTCTCGTATTTGGCCAGATCCTAATTCTCGCCCTGAGGCATTTTCCGGCACGGTCACGCCTGCGGAAGCTGGGGCAGTGATCGAGAGTGATGAGACAGAGGAACCAATAAATGCTGAACCAAAAGCACCAACCGCTACCGTCACTCAACCAAGCAATGAAATAGAAACTGAGACGACTGGTTTTGATCCTGTCGCTTTTTTCTCTGGATCAAAAACTGAAACTGCTTCATCAGAAACAGAGCACGTTGTTAGTGAAAACCAACCATCAACACCTAACTCCTCCTCGATTATTGAAGCACTCGATGATGACGAAGACCCTGGCAAGTTATTTCTCACTTGGCTCCATGATGGCCTACTTAAAAACAAGTTTGAAACCAACTCGGTCAATGCGCGTATCCATCGTGTCGAAGAGGGTTTGTTATTAGTCAGTCCTGGCATTTTCAAAGACTTCGATAGAGAGAATTGGCAAAAAGCACAGAAACGCTTTCAAAAGTTGAAGCTACATCGTAAGACGACCCAAGGCACCAATATCTACACCTATCAGGTCACGGGGAAAAGAAGCCGTAGTCGCATCAAAGGCTTTTTGATTGAAGAGCCAGAGAAGGTATTTAAAGGCGTAACGTTTCCACCACCGAATCCTTACCTTAAATTGGCGGAGCAGTAATTTATGTCCAACGCCTTTGATAATCGATTACGGCCAGTCGTTGAATTCCTTCCTGCCACCGTGTTTATCGTGGGGGCTGCGCATCTAGCGTTTAACCCTGAAACATTTTTCCCCATGCTACCGGGTGTTGCTACGGTCACTGCCATCGTTTTTCTGGGACTGGGAAGTTGGCGATTAGGGCAAGCGTGGGGTATTTGTCGTTATCAGGCACACTTGCGTGAACTACCACGATATATCTTGGATGCTGATGATGTCCCTCTGTCATTTCACAAGCTCTTTTTAGGGCGTGGCTTCAAGTGGGACCAACGTCATACCCAACGGCTTGTTGAGTCAAGAGACCCCAAATCACAACGCTATCTGGAACAGGGCAAAATTTACCAACTGGCAAGAAAAATTGAGATTGATCTGGAGCATTCGCCCTCATTTTCCTGGTTACCAAATTTAACGAAGCGTGATAGCCGTTGGAACCCGCTTCGCCCCTTGCCTCGGGTTGGCGGTTTTCCGCCTCTGCATGGCGTAGGCAGTGAAGATGAATCCAATACCTGGATGGATATCGGTGAACGGGTTGGCCATAAGCTGGTGCTGGGAACCACACGCGTTGGCAAAACTCGGTTACTAGAGATCTTGGTCAGTCAGGATATTCGACGCGGCGACATCGTGATTGTCTTCGACCCCAAGGGCGACATTGATCTGTTACGTCGAATGCACGGGGAAGCCAAACGTGCCGGTCGACTGGATCAGTTCCATATCTTTCATTTGGGATTTCCAGATATTTCGGAACGATACAATCCTGTGGGGGATTTTGCTCGCATTACCGAAGTCGCGTCTCGTATCTCGACGCAGCTCCCTTCGGAAGGTAACTCAGCTGCCTTCCGGGAGTTTGCCTGGCGGTTTACCAATATTGTAGCAAGGGCACTGGTTGGTTTGGGTCGGCGACCGGACTACAACACGATTGCGCGTTACGTCACCAGCATCGAACCGTTGCTTACCGACTATTACCATCTTTGGCTCGATACCGAAGGCCCTGAGGGTTGGAAGCAGGCGGTACAAGGTATCGAGGGAACGTTAAATGAAAAGACACTGCCAATGGCATTACGTGGACGGGATTTTCACGCTATCGCCTTAACACGCTACGCGAAGGAACATGGGCTGTTCGACTCAGTCGCTGACGGCCTGCGCAGTGCTTTTGAGTATGACAAAACCTATTTCGATAAGCTTACTGCCAGTTTGCTTCCACTACTCGAAAAACTAACCACGGGGCGAATTGGCAAGCTACTCTCTCCCGATTATGCCGATAGCACAGATCACCGCCCCATTCTCGACTGGATGCGCATTATTCGGGAGCAAGGCATCGTCTATGTTGGGCTGGATGCACTGACCGACTCTGAGGTCGCTGGTGCAGTCGGTAACTCGATGTTTGCCGACCTGACTTCTATCGCTGGTCAGCTCTATAAACAGGGGGATACACAAGGTCTTCCTACTCTGCCAGAACATAAGACAGTGCATAAAACCATCCATGCTGATGAGTTCAATGAACTGATAGGCAACGAGTTCATTCCCCTACTCAACAAAGCCGGTGGTGCCGGTTTTCAAGTCACCGCCTATACACAAACCGCTAGTGATATCGAAGCAGGTATCGGCGATCTTTCAAAGGCAGGCCAGATCACCGGCAATCTCAATACATTGATCATGCTACGCGTAAAGAATGAGATCACTGCTCGAATTCTTACAGACCAGATATCCAAAGCGCGTATCTATACAAAACTGGCCGCAACACAAGTCACTGATAATAATGATCCCGGCACAGACATCGACTTCACCACGCGAAGCGAAGACCGCGTGACTGAAACTGAGATGGACATGCTCATCCCTGCCGATCTGATCCAGCTACCTAAAGGTCAGGCTTTTGCGCTCTTGGAAGGTGGGCAGCTTTACAAGCTTCGCCTGCCGCTTCCTGGTAGCGATCCATTGTTACCCAAGGGTATTGAAGAAATTGGTCGTGAACGGTTGACACATTACGGTGCTGATCATGGCTGAAAAACGCCGCCTGACGGGTTTGTTATGGCTGGTTAAGTGGTTAATCCTAATCGCACTATTGGTACTGATCGTGGATATTTTCTGTGTATTGATTCTGTGGTCGCCCGATGGCGTGTGGCATTTCAAGAATGTATTAGACCAAGAGATATTACTACTTGGACTACCTCAATCCGACATAACGTTTCTTGCCGAAGTCATTCAGTCGTTTCACAACACCGTATTCGTATCCAGCGGAATCGATGGCATGATGCGCTACTCAAGCGACTTGCCACCTACCGAGCAAGCTCAACAAACTGCGCTAGATTTCACAGAGACACTACGCCCTGTCATTGAAACAGCCATGATCGGGCTACAATTGTTTGCTCTGCGTGTTGGCGTATTGATTCTGGCGTTACCATTTTTAGTGTTAGTCACCGTTACGGCCATGGCCGATGGTTTTGTGGGCTGGTATTTACGCCGTACAGGCGGCGAACGAGAATCTGGCTTCATCTATCATCGAGCCAAACGTGGGCTAGCGTGGTCATTTCTTCTTCTTTGGGTTATTTATCTTGTCCCGCCTATCCCGCTAGATCCCAAATACCTTATCCCCCCTTTTTTGCTAGCGGTTGGCATCGCCACACGGCTTCATATGGCATTTTTTAAAAAATTTCTCTGATTAAAAAACAGCCTAATAAACCATGGAAAAGTGCCCCCTTGGGGCAATTTAATCGGGGAGTTAAATGGGTTTCCAGGGGATAAAATTAATTAACTCTACTTCAGCGTACAAAAGGCAACCAGGGGGGGCAAGCCTTGAGGAAAAACATATTAGACTATTGGGTTAAGCATGGTTGATTCCACTATCCTCCCTCGGTTTATTCGTGCAAGCAAAGCACCTGCATATTTAGGAATGAATCGCAATCTTTTCAGAAAGTTAGTAGCCCCGTCGCTTACTGCAATCCCTATTGCAATACAAGGAAAAGCGTACGACAGGCTTGACTTAGACCGGTGGGCAGATAATTATAAAGCTGCAATGGGTGTCCCGCCAAAAGATGGAGGGATACTATTATGGCAAGAAAACCCATGTCAGGACTCCGACTTCGTTACGGACGTTGGCATATCGACAAAAGGAGTAAATATTTTCCAGGAGGGCGACTTCGGCAAAGCACTAGCTTCCGTGAGGAAGAACAAGAGAAAGCCGAAGATCTCCTGATTCATAAACTTGAAGAAGCTAGGAAAGCAGTAGAGTTTGGTGTTCGCCCTGATCGACCGTTTGAACAGGCCGCCACTAAATACCTGATCGATAACCAGCATAAGGCAAGTATTGATGATGACGGCACTCATCTGGATCAAATGATGTCGCAAATCGGAAGTCTACCAATAAGTAAAGTACATAACGGAACGCTTGAACCTTTTGTAAAAGGGCGACTTGCTAAGGGAATACGACCTAAGAGCATAAATAATGCACTTGGAGTAGTTCGTCGAATTCTCAATTTAGCAGCCGGTAGTTGGCATGACGAGAATGGACTAACTTGGTTAGGGGCTGTTCCGAAAATCACAATGCTTCCTATTCAAGGGGATAAAGCAAAACCCTACCCTTTAAGCTGGCAAGAGCAAAGAACGCTCTTGAAAAAGTTGCCGGGTCACCTTGCGGAGATGTCTTTGTATAAAGTTAATACAGGGGCACGCGAGCAGGAGGTTTGTCAGCTTAATTGGGATTGGGAAGTAGAAGTGCCTGAGTTAAATACTTTGGTTTTTCTCATCCCTGGCTGGCTGGATGATGGAGAAGGACTTGTTAAGAATCGAGAAGACCGATTACACGTACTAAATAAAATCGCAATCTCGGTTATTAAGAAAGCACGAGAACAGCGTCCTGCAAAACATCTAAAAAAGTGTTGTATACACACCGGCGGTAAGTGCAACTGTGCATTTACCTACGTCTTTACCTATAAAGGTTATCGCGTGGGAAAAATGAATAACACAGGTTGGAAACGAGCTTGGAGGGAAGCTAAGCTCCCAGTCAGTAGAAATGTGCTTAGAGGAGTTCACAATTTAAAGCACACTTTTGGAAGAAGGCTCAGATCTGCTGGAGTATCCAACGAAACAAGGAGAGTGCTGCTAGGGCACACTAATGGTGACATCACGACCGACTATTCGGCTGCTGAAGTTGCAGAACTGCTTGAAGCAGTAAATCGACTTTGTCTGACTAAAGATCAACGAGGTGTCCACGAAACGCCCACGCTGACCTTAATCAAAAGAAAAGTCGGCTAGAGAGTCTCTAGTAACCGACTGTATTTGTTACTAAAAAATGGCGCGCCTGGAGCGATTCGAACGCCCGACCGCCTGGTTCGTAGCCAGGTACTCTATCCAGCTGAGCTACAGGCGCAAAAAAGAGGCAGGATTATGCCCAACCTGGGCTAGTCCGTCAAGTTAAAAGATCATCTCTTTTATATTTTCAGGATAAGCCTTTAAAAATGGCGGAGAGAGAGGGATTCGAACCCTCGATGGGCTTTTGACCCATACTCCCTTAGCAGGGGAGCGCCTTCGGCCTCTCGGCCATCTCTCCAGATAAAAACTATTCGACCTAGTACAACTTATATTGGTCGTAATCTTTCTAAGCTCGACTATCTGAGCCTCACTTAAAAAGCCCGTGTTTAGAAATAGCCGATAAATATCGTTTTCTCAACACGGGCGCGTATTCTCGCAAAATCGTTAGCATTAGTGAACCCCTTTTTTCAAATTAATGAACAATTTAATGGAGGTTTACTGGAATTGATTAAAAATAAGCCTAAGCGTAAAAAGCAGCTACTTTAGAGTACATATGAACGAGAAATAGGATAGATATTTTTCAGATCCCAAAATACAACCGGACTTTTCCGGCTGTATCTTTCATCCTGCGGGTGGGAATTTACGGAAGATAGGCATGTGTGACTTAAAAACCTTTAGACGTCACGTATTTTTATTCATTTGAGCCTTCTGAGGGTGGAATGTCGGTGTCATCGTCTTTTTCTTGTTGAATTCGATTATAAATTTCTTCTCGATGCACGCTAACTTCTTTCGGTGCATTTACTCCGATCCTAACTTGATTTCCTTTAACGCCAAGCACTGTAACCTGTACATCATCCCCGATGATCAAGGTCTCGCCCACACGTCTTGTGAGTATTAACATTACATTCTCCTTCGTTAGCCGGTTTGTGTGTGCATTAGCAGCGGCACATATCCGTTAATAACCGTCAAACCAACATATCGACCATCTTCGGCTAAACTTTATAACTACAGATTAGAAAGAACGTGACAAAGCGTTTACCCCAGCATCCAGCTCTGGATAGCGACTCTAAATAACTTACTAATTTAGATGTATTTTTCTTTCAAATTATTCTAATACGCCCTTAATTCAGGCAGCTGGTATATCAAGCTTGAAAGCTGTGTGTAGTGCACGTGTTCCAAGCTCAAGATATTTTTCATCTATAACAACAGATATTTTGATTTCCGATGTTGAAATCATTCTAATATTTATACCTTCTTCAGCCAATGTTTCAAACATTGTGCTTGCAATGCCGGCATGTGAACGCATTCCTACGCCGACCAGCGATAACTTCACAATTTTCTTATCGCCTGTTACTTCTTGAGCGCCAAGCTCTTTTGCCGTTCTTTGCAAAATATCCAAGGCAGTATCATAATCATTTCGGTGAACTGTAAATGTAAAATCCGTTGTATTATTATCCCCGACATTCTGGATAATCATATCAACTTCAATATTGGAGCCACTGATTGGACCGAGTATTCTGTGCGCAACACCTGGTTGGTCAGGAACTCCACTTACTGTTAATTTTGCTTCATCTTTATTAAAAGCAATGCCGGATATTAGCGCTTGCTCCATTACATCTTCCTCAGCAGTAATTAAAGTGCCTACACCTTCTTCAAAAGATGAAAGGACACGTAAAGGGACGTTATATTTGCTGGCAAATTCCACAGACCGAATCTGTAAAACTTTAGCACCCAAACTGGCCATTTCCAGCATTTCTTCGTAAGTAATTTTGTTAATTTTTCTCGCATCAGGTACAACACGTGGATCAGTTGTATACACACCATCCACATCAGTGAAGATTTGACACTCATCTGCTTTCAAGGCAGCGGCTAATGCCACAGCGGTTGTGTCAGACCCACCACGCCCAAGTGTGGTAATGTTTCCATCGATATCAGTCCCCTGAAACCCGGCAACAACAACAACGCGCCCTTTAGCCAAATCTTTTTTGATTTTCTGGCCGTCGATTTCTTTTATTCTCGCTTTGCTATGCGCATTATCCGTTAAGATATGAACCTGCCCGCCAGTATAAGACTTGGCAGATAATCCCAACTCCTGCAATGCCATACTCAATAAAGCGATTGTTACCTGCTCTCCAGTGGCAAGTAAAACGTCAAGCTCTCTTGGATTTGGGCGAGCACAAATCTCGCGCGACAAAGAAGTTAATCGATTAGTCTCTCCGCTCATTGCAGATACAACAACGATCACGTCGTTACCTTTTTGCTTATATGCAGCCACTTTTTCTGCCACTGCTTTTATTCGCTCAGGGTTACCTACTGAGGTTCCACCGTATTTTTGTACTAAAAACGCCATATTATTGGTATATAAAAAAATGAGATTGGATTACACACGAACTATTATTAAATTTAAAGTTCATATTCGCTTATACGCACATTAATTAATCTGATCACTTATCCAGCCAGGTACACTAGATAACGCTTCATCAAGCTTTGATGGCTCTGTACCGCCAGCCTGCGCCATATCTGGTCGACCACCACCTTTACCACCGACTTGCTGAGCAACCATGTTAACTAATTCGCCCGCTTTTACTTTATTTGTAACATCTTTAGTTACACCGGCTACGAGTCGAACTTTACCATCATCCAATGCGGCTAACACGATTGCGGCAGTTCCGAGTTTATTTTTCAATTGATCAACCGTGTCTCGCAACGATTTTGCATCGACATTCTCAAGCTTGGCTGCAATAACATTGATATCGCCAATTTTTTGCGCTTGTGATGTTAAGTCGGTACCCGCAGAACTTGCCAGCTTAGCTTTTAATCGATCCAATTCTTTTTCTATTTTTCTGTTCTTATCTTGGAGTTGTTCAACTTTTTCCAACACAGCTTCGCGTTTCGCTTTTAAAATATCTGCAATATTGCGCAATTGATCATCGTTAGATTGCATCAGATGAATCGCATTTTTACCTGATACAGCCTCGATACGTCTAACACCGGCAGCAACACCGGATTCTGAAATAATCTTAAACAAGCCGATATCACCGGTACTTTTAACATGTGTACCACCGCATAGCTCAATAGAAAAATCTCCCATGCGTAACACGCGAACCTCATCACCATATTTTTCACCAAATAACGCCATGGCGCCACTCGCTTTAGCCGCATCAATGTCCATAATATTGGCTTGAACTGGATTGTTGCTGCGAATCTGCTCATTAACAACAGCTTCAATTTTGTTCAACATGTCTTGCGGAATAGGTTCCTGATGGGAAAAATCAAATCGCAATCGATCAGCTTCTACCAAAGAACCTTTCTGCATAACATGCTCACCCAATAGTGAGCGAAGCGAAGCATGCAACAAATGGGTTGCAGAATGATTGCGTTCAATTTCTTGACGGTCATTAGCGTTAACTTTGGCCCTTAACTTATCATCAACGGATACGCTACCTTGTTTAACCATAACTGAATGTAGAAAAACTTTGTCGCCTTGTTTTTGTGTATCCGTTACTTCAATGTTTACCGAATTGTTTGAAAGGAAACCTGTATCACCAGTTTGACCACCGGATTCTGCATAAAATGGCGTGTTATCAAGAGCGATCAAGCCCGTTTGTCCTTCGGCAAGCTGAGTTACCGGTTTACCATTAGCAACCAGTTGAACCACTTTTGAATCACTGGATAAATCTTGATAACCAACAAAATTTGTATCAACATCCACTTCAATTGCTTCACCATAATCGATGCCGAATTGACTCGCTGAACGTCCACGATCTTTTTGCGCATTCATGGCTTGCTCAAAACCGTCATAATCAATTTCCAGACCTTTGTTTAACGCAATGTCTGCTGTTAAATCGACTGGAAATCCGTATGTATCGTAAAGTTTAAATACCGTTTCACCAGGAATTATTTTGTCTTGCAGTTGCTCAATGGATTCATCAAGAATTTTCATTCCATGCTCCAAAGTAACAGCAAACCGCTCTTCTTCTAGTTTTAAAGTTTTTACTACGGTTTCTTGTGCTTCCAACAACTCAGGAAACGCATTGCCCATTTCTTCACATAAAACAGGTACCAGCTTGTGGAAAAAGGCCTGCTTTTGGCCCAACTCGAATCCGTGACGTGCAGCTCGGCGAATGATTCTGCGGAGCACATAACCTCGGCCTTCATTGGATGGTGTTACACCATCAGTAATCAGAAATGAACAAGAACGAATATGGTCAGCGATCACTCGCAAAGAACTGTTATCGAGCTCTGTAACATTGACTGCACTGGCCGCAGCTTTAATTAAATTCTGAAATAAATCAGTATCATAGTTACTGTGTACCTTTTGCATGACGGCAGCAAGGCGTTCTAGCCCCATTCCGGTATCCACTGATGGTTTTGGCAACGCCAACAGTTCACCATTGGGTTTGCGATCGTATTGCATGAAAACCAAATTCCAGATTTCCACATAACGATCACCATCTTCTTCGGGTGTCCCTGGCGGACCACCAGCGACATCGGGACCATGATCATAAAAAATTTCAGTACAGGGACCACAAGGGCCAGTATCGCCCATTGACCAAAAGTTATCTTTCTCCCCTATGCGCGAAAAACGTTCAGCACTGGCACCAATATGATTCAGCCAAATATCTGCTGCTTCATTATCTTCTTCAAAAACTGTTATCCAGAGACGCTCAGGCGGCAATTGCATTTCTTTTGTCAGGAATTCCCAAGCAAATTCAATCGCTTCTTTTTTGAAATAATCCCCAAAACTGAAATTACCCAGCATTTCAAAAAAGGTGTGATGTCTCGCGGTATAACCTACATTTTCTAGATCATTATGTTTACCGCCTGCGCGAACACAGCGTTGAGAGCTTGTCGCGCGGCTGTAATCACGCTTTTCCCTGCCCAAAAACAATTCTTTGAAAGGCACCATACCGGCATTGGTAAACAGCAAGGTCGGATCATTCCCAGGAATTAACGAGCTGCTTGCGACACACTCATGCCCATGTTTTTGAAAATATTCTAAAAACTTTTTACGAATATCGTTTGTTTTCATACTATTCCTGTTTGATCACGCAAAATCTGTCCAGAATGCCGATTACTTTTTAAATATGCTCGTGCAAAAAAACGCGGTATTGTAACACTACAATCGTTTAAATAAATGCTTTATAAGCACATATTATAAACGAAATAGAGATTGCTTATCTCCATCCAAATGCTCCACGAACCAATTAAGTCCGAGTAATCAACAATCATTCTGAACAACACTATTCATTAATGGGGGATTTGAATATCAGAAAAAAGTCATTGCAACAAGAAATTCGCTACATCTTGCACTTTATCGATATGAAAGTGAATTCAAACGATAAAAGAATGATCTAATTGCAATTTTTGAAAAGCTCACTAATCAAGTCTTGTGAAAATCCTCGATATTGCAAAAATCGCCACTGTTTGACTTTCTCTTTTGGCGTTGAAGGAAATTCCGATTTGAATTTCTTATACCAAACTTTGTTAATTTCCTGAGACCAGTCAATGGAAACTTCGTCAAGCGCATGGGTAATCACTTCCGGCGAAATTCCTTTTCCCTTTAATTCCAACTTTATTCGCAGCAATCCATAACCACGATTTGCTCTAGAATTGATATAAGATGTTGAAAAACGTATATCACTTTGTAAATTCTCTGCTTTTAATTGTTCTAACACTTGATCAATTAAGGTGTTTTCAAACCCGGAGACAAGCAATTTACGCTTTAATTCCTGACAACCATGCTCCCTGATGGCTAAAAGCTTTATCGCTTTCAAACGGATTTCTTGCGTTTCTTTCAATTATATTTACCGCGATTATTTGTATTTTAAAAGAGTGTTGGTGCTAATTGATCAGCATTATTGTTTATTCAAAGACCAATCGAAACTCATGAATTTAACCTGTACATTATTCTTATTCTCCAGCAAAAAGTCTCTAAATTCAGGTGGTGAAAATTCTTCGGCAAAACCTAACAATGAGTAGCCGTTAATCACAAAATCAGTCTCTTCCCGTTTAAAGATTTTCGAAAGATAAACCACTGGTTCCGGCTCCCCAACCAAACGAGACTCCATTTGCCACTGTAGCCCTTTGTTCTGACTTAAAAAACTGCGTGTAACAGCAACCAATTGCCTATTAAGTGTGGATGCGCGGAAAACACCCGAATATAAATCAGGGCAAGATAGAGCCGCGCAAGACAAGGCCAAGTGCACCATCGGATTTTTAAATCCGCGCAAGTAATTGAGCTTGAGATCCCTCAGACTGATACGCTTATTTCCCAATTGCCAGCGCTGATCTTTCCAGCGACGTGACAACGGATACTCTGGTATATCTTTGATACTTTTGATTCGCGGCCAATAATCCAAAACCAATCTGAGCGTAAACACATTATATGCATTGATATATAAAGCCAGCTGTTCATTTTTTTGCAGTTGATTTATGGGCACAACACTCAGAGCATATAACAAGTGCTCGATAAAGTGCTGATTTTTCTTTAATAAAGCGTAATCAACCAAACCATTTTTTACGGCTTGCTGTATTAAACGCTCATAATTATTAAGCGCTTTCTCGTATAATTCTCGTTCTCTAGATTCAGCCAGTTGGGAAGATGAGATGGCAACAATCAGGCACATAATACTGATGGATAGGCGCCAATAAGTTGGATGTTGATATGAATTTAGCACCCTTATTTCCTTTTAAGAGGCAAAAATAAAATGTTCGCTAATTCAACTCATGCATGATTAACACCGTTCATTCACATGTTTTCACAGCTAAAGCAATAATAGTTGATAAATTCTGCTACGGGTAAGCCTTTGAATGTGCAAAGTGAGTAATATTTGCGGGACACCATATGATACAGGTGTATAAACTCACGGCGTGAATATGAATCCAGGGTTAAAACTGAGAATTAATGTCTGGCTTGATGGTATCCGAACCCAATAATAACGAATCCAATGAAACCATTATTGATTGTCATGTGGTTCGCCAACCTCCTTGTTGGCACCTCACCCACCTTTCCATGATTTTAAAACACTCTAATATTGTAACGCCGACTTTACTTTTTAATCAGGCTTCTTCCAATTCTTTGGCAGATTCCTTGGATTGATCTTTCGGCTCCCCTTCAGGTAAAAGAGTGGCACGAATTCTAGCTTCAATTTCTTCGGCAATTTGAGGATTGGATTTTAAATAGTTGCGGACATTTTCTTTACCTTGACCAATCCGAGTATCTTCATAGCTATACCAGGCGCCTGCTTTGTTAATGATATCGTTCTTAACACCCAAATCGATCAACTCACCGTAGAGCGAAATTCCCTCTCCGTACAAAATATCGAACTCTGCCATTTTGAATGGTGGAGCCACTTTGTTCTTAACAACCTTTACGCGGGTTTCGCTACCCACAACTTCATCACCTTTTTTAATTGCTCCAGTACGCCGAATATCCAGACGCACAGAAGAATAAAACTTCAAGGCATTACCACCTGTCGTGGTTTCTGGGCTGCCAAACATGACACCAATCTTCATTCGGATTTGGTTGATAAAAATCACCAGCACGTTGGCACGTTTGATATTAGCCGTCAGTTTACGCAAAGCCTGGGATAATAAGCGCGCTTGTAAACCCATGTGGCTATCGCCCATTTCACCTTCAATTTCCGCTTTTGGCGTCAGTGCCGCAACAGAGTCAATAACAATAATATCCACCGCACTGGAACGCACCAGCATATCTGCAATTTCCAGAGCCTGCTCGCCGGTATCTGGCTGAGATACCAACAAATCGTCGATATTGACACCCAGTTTTTCTGCATAAATAGGGTCAAGCGCATGCTCAGCATCAATAAAAGCAGCTGTACCGCCCAATTTCTGGGCTTGAGCAATTGTAGAAAGCGTTAATGTGGTTTTACCGGATGATTCAGGCCCGTAAATTTCCACAACACGACCACGAGGCAAACCACCTATGCCCAGCGCAACGTCCAGCCCCAGCGAACCGGTGGAAACCGCCTCAATATCCTTGATGGCATTGGAATCCCCCATTCGCATGACCGAGCCTTTACCGAATTGTTTTTCGATTTGACTCAAAGCCGCGCTCAAGGCTTTTTGCTTACCCGCATCGTTCGACATAATTTACCCTCTGAAGAAACTTTTCTATGTTGGAATGTTATTTTAAATTTACTGTATTTATTTACAGTATTCAACCTAATTTTATTATTTTTTAAAGAAGCTATTTTAATGCTTTAAAAACAAACTCTTGCAACAGCGGCCCGAAAATTTATAGCGTCAAGACGCTAGCTTTCGCAATATTTGCGATATAGCATGACAAGCAGCCTGATACCGTACCTGCTCACGATCACCTGCAAACAATTTTGTTTCAGTCTCGCAAAACACCGACCGCCTGGCCCAAGCAAAACACACCGTACCGACTGGCTTTGCTTCGCTACCGCCACCGGGACCTGCAACCCCACTGATAGCGATTGCCAAATCAGCCTGAGATTGCTTGATTGCACCTTGAGCCATTTCTGCCACCGTTTGCTCACTCACGGCTCCATGCTCTTCTAATGTGGTGGATTTTACAGCTAGCAAATCAATTTTCGCGGAATTTGTGTAAGTAATAAATCCCCGGTCAAACCACTGCGAACTTCCAGCCACATCCGTAATCATTTTTGACAACCAACCACCCGTACAAGATTCGGCAACAGCAATTACTAACTTATTTCGTAACAACTGATTACCCAGATCAATGGCAAGTTGCTCCATATTCCCGTCTCCAATATTAGGATTTCTATATTTATTGTGATGCGGCATGTTATGATTCAGCAAAATCTACAACATCAATAACATAAGCTACTGAAACTTAAACAGAACATCATAGAATGAATGCAAAAAACACAACCGGCTTTTTCGACAAACTTAAAGTTTACCCCCAACACATACTGCCACAGCATTTTTTGTCCGCGATTATGTACCGCATAACGCGTATACGCACCAGTTTTATTAAAAATTTCATTATCAAGCTAATTATTCGATTATATCGCGTTGAGATGCAGGATGCTGTGATAACCAAAGGTGAAGACTACGCATCATTCAATCACTTTTTTACACGGGCATTGAAAGCTGAATCACGACCAATATGCACCGCGCCTAATACGATCGCGTGCCCAGTTGATGGTACAGTCAGCCAATGTGGAAATATCGATAATAACTTGATTTTTCAAGCGAAAGGCCATAATTACAGCCTTCAAGCCTTACTCGGTGACAACGTTATCAGCGAAGCATTTAAAAATGGCAGCTTCGCCACAATTTATCTTTCTCCACGAGACTACCATCGCATTCACGCACCACTAAACGGCAAATTGAAGAAAATGATTCATGTGCCAGGCAAATTATTCAGTGTTAATGAAGCGACAACGAACCATGTTCCCGGTCTTTTTGCACGAAATGAGCGGGTAGTATCAATTTTTGAAACTGAGATTGGGCCTATGGCAGTAATTTTGGTCGGAGCGATATTTGTTTCGAGCATTGAAACGGTGTGGGCTGGCACCATTACCCCGCCTGGTGGAAAACATATTGTTAGCCAAAATTATGATGGTAAAACATTTCAACTCAACAAAGGGGATGAGCTAGGTAGATTTAATATGGGATCAACCGTGATTTTACTGTTTCCCGAAAGCGCAGCAAACTGGAAGCAAAGCATGACAGCCGGATCAACGGTCCAGATGGGTGAAGAAATTGGTCAAATCCTTCCAGGGAAATGACATAAAAGAGAAAGCCAACAAAACTGGCGAATACACAGTTGCCGAGTTAAACACTCGACAAACATTCTTTTCGACCTGGCTTAAACCGCTGCGTTAGTTGCGGAATAGCGCATTATTTCCTGCAAAGAACGAAAAGAGTTAGTATCGAAATCTTTAAACATTAGCCCGACACCCTCGCTCATCATGCGGACAACTTTTGCTTTTAGCTTGTAGCGAAATACCTGTTTTTTCCCACCCAAAGTGAAAAACAGGTCTACCTCGTCGTCTGTGTCAAGAGTAGCGTCTGCAACCTCTAAAAACACACCGCCTAAACCGACATCCCGAGTTCGACAATTTGCCACCAGATTTTCACCGTTGAAGACATCCACGTCTAATGAAACTGTGCGGCGCTGACTCCAACGCTGTTCAATAACATTTGCGGCTCCCATATTCAAAACCTCACCTCACTTCGCTAATTGATCCTTAAAGTTCCCAAAACTCAGAGCCGTACTGATGCTCTGTTTTCCAAACATAAATCCTTTTACTTTAAATGCAGGACGGTGTTTATGAATGAAGAACAACGATCACTCTTTCAAATTTGATAGAGCAATTTATAAGCCAAGGTAAAAACTGCATTGTTAGAAACAAAGAGTTACTGTTGACCGAATCTAAATTTAAACAAATTGAAGCTTAAGAGTTTGTTAATGTAAATAATGTCGACAAAATACATGTTATTGCCATCATTGCTTTTTTAGCTTTTTGATGATGACTTAAGATATCAATTCAAACAAAATGTAACATGAATTTTAGTGGGGAAAGGGGAATGCCGTGGAGCGAATGACTAACCTCGCTCCGCTGAAATAATTAGGCGAGAGAGAAATCGAAACTCAGTACATCAGTAATATTTGAAATATTTAACTTCGCCATTAGCAAACGATCCAACCCGATCGCAACGCCGGCGCATTTCGGTAAACCTTTTTGCATTGCAGACAAAAAGTTTTCATCGAGCTTTACCTCTGCCAGGCCTTGCTGTAAGCGTCGTTGATTATCAACGTTAAATCGTTCGACATACTCATTCGCGCACGTCAGCTCCTGATAACCATTACCGATTTCGACGCCGTTTATGTATAACTCAAAACGCTCAGCTACTGGATATTTTTCTTCGCGCACAACCGCCAGGGCAGCTTGTGAGGAGGGGTAATCATAAACAAAAACTGGTTTGTTGTGGCCAAGTTTAGGTTCTATCAAATGTGACAAGAGTAAATCCAACCAAACATCCATTGTGTCACCTAAACCCACCACATCAAGTCCATTTTTGCCGGCACAATTTTTTAAATCAGCAACATTAACATTAGGAATATCAATACCAAGGTGCTTTGAAAACATTTCAACATAAGAAATTTTTTCACATTGTTCAGAAAAATCCAGCTCATACAGCATATCATTTATCTCATCCATTAATTGATGATAATCAAATCCGGTGCGATACCATTCAAGCATGGTGAATTCGGGATTATGTAGGCGACCCAACTCACCAACACGAAAAACTTTGCAGATTTGGTAAATAGAACCTATGTTCCGGGTTAGCAAGCGCTTCATCGCAAACTCGGGAGAAGTGTGCGCGTAACGAATGTCAGGCGCTTGTTCTTCTGTTATTGCGAAGTTAGCAAGCAAGGAATGAATTGAAGGATCAGGATTTCCTGCTGCAGAAAAGACGGGTGTTTCAACTTCAAGAACATTTCTTTGTAAAAAAAAACGGCGAACCAAGCTGTTAAGCTCTGCTCTCTGGCGCATTGTGTCGTGATTTTGCGCCAAAGAACTATTTTCATCCATACAGGTAAAATTATTCGTCTTTAGCGCGGCCGACGTATTCGCCGCTACGTGTATCGACTTTTATAATTTCGCCGGTTTCGATAAATAAAGGTACGCGTACCACTGCGCCTGTTTCCAGTGTTGCGGGTTTGCCACCGCCACTGGCGGTATCACCGCGTACACCAGGGTCAGTATCGGATATTTGCAGAACCACAAAGTTAGGTGGTGTAACTGAAATTGGTGCGCCATTCCAAAGCGTGACGACACACATATCTTGCTCTTTTAACCACTTGGACGCATCACCTACGGCTTTTGAATCCGCCGCAACCTGCTCAAATGTTTCAGGATGCATAAAATTCCAGAACTCGCCGTCACTGTAAAGGTACTGCATATCCGTGTCCATCACGTCAGCGGCTTCAACGGACTCGCCGCTCTTAAACGTACGTTCAACTACACGCCCAGTCTTCAGGTTGCGAACCTTAACCCTGCTAAATGCCTGACCTTTACCGGGTTTGACAAATTCGTTTTCAACGATGGCACATGGATCGCCATCTTGCATAATTTTCAAACCTGACTTAAATTCGTTTGTGCTGTAAGTTGCCATGATTACCTCATTGAATCAGGTGGCTTCAATTCAACCACCACCTGAATATTCTAAAATCGGGACGCTAAAACCTTGTCCGAACAAAATCGCAATATCATACATGGAAATGAATCAACTTTGCAGATGCCTGATTGGCAAAATCAGCTGGCAAATGCCATTAAAGATCCAGAAGAATTACTGAAAAGGCTGCAATTAGATAAAAAACTCCTCGCCTCAATGCAAATTGGAGATCAACTTTTCCCTTTACGAGTAACAGAAAGTTATTTGAGCAGAATAAAATTAGGTGACTCCAAGGATCCGCTGCTCCGACAAATTTTACCAATTCACGAGGAATCAGCAGAAATTCCTGGGTATGCAAATGACCCGGTCGGTGACAAACAAGCCGAAAAAGCCCCAGGTTTAATACATAAATATCACGGTCGAGTTTTACTAACATTGACGGGCGCTTGCGGAATACATTGTCGCTATTGTTTTCGTCGGCATTTCGATTACAGTAATTCCAATCCCGGCAAACAACATTTTCCTCTCGTGCTGGACTATATTAAAAACGATGCCAGTCTGTTTGAAGTCATTCTCAGCGGTGGTGATCCACTTTCTTTAAATGATCAGCGCCTGCAGACACTCACCTCTCAACTGGACGACATAGAGCACATTAAAATCATCCGCATCCATACCAGACAAGTTATCGTTTTGCCTGATCGAGTAAATCAACAACTGCTTGATTGGTTAAATAAGCTACAAAGCAAAGCAGTTATGGTTATTCATGTTAACCACCCCAATGAAATCGACGATAATGTTAGCTTAGCGCTGCTGAAATTAAAAAAAGCGGGCGTGGAATTGCTGAACCAAAGCGTACTGCTGAGCGGCGTAAATGATGACCCATCCACCTTGGTGAGCTTAAGTCTCAAACTTTTTGAAAACGATGTTAGACCTTACTACATACATCTGCTGGATAAAGCCCGTGGCACCGCACATTTTGATGTCGAAGAATCCCAAGCCTTGAAAATACTCGACGAAGTGAGGAAACGATTACCTGGCTATTTAGTGCCTGGACTAACCCGCGAAACAGCAAAAGAACCCTATAAAACGCCTATTTGGTAAAAAAACGTGCTTATATTGCAGGTTTTTTGCAAGAGAATATAGGATGTTGAGACTAATTCGACTAAAATGAGATATCCATACTTAATTATTTCTTCAGATTAATCATGCAGATTACTGGAACGTGTGCCTTACGCTTAAGTTTGTTGAAACCTAAGTATGCTGCATAATAATCAATCGATAATCAGTCTAGTCCGGCACGCGCTAACTCCATAGGGAAATCAGCATAGATTAATAAAGTTTTTGTCGAATTATTCGACAAAATAAATAAGAATCTGGAACTTAGCGAAATAGGAAGTAACAATGGATAGTAACCCGTTGGGTCTATACATCCCGTTGAAAAGCGTCAATTTCATCGACGCACCATATTTAAAACCTCGCGATGCCGAGCAGTGGATTTCAAACTTACCCGCTGCCCACATTGGCGAAACCGCACGCCTGATTTATAAGGCGATGTCGGAGCTGAATCGAGTGACGATGGCACCCAATCAGCGATTCAAAATTTTGGAAATGTTCCGCAAGCCTTTCAGTTATGTATCCGAATCACTGAGCAAACATTATATCGGCCAAGCATTTCCACTCTCTCAGAAAAATCAAAAAATCGCTGAACTCACCAAAGAGCTTTGCCTTGAGTTGGCAATCGGTTACAAAATCATCATTGATGATAGTTTGTCACAGAAAAATGGAAGAGTAGACAAAAAGGTTCTGCGCATTTCTATATATCGTGCCATGCAGCAGTTAGGTGAAAGTCTGTTCAAATCATATATGGTGTACGAACCACCCAGCGGCCAAACCTGGATGGAAATCCATCACTTGTATTTGTTCTCTGAACACAATGGCATGATTGCAGAAATCATCAAAGATCCCATTGAGCCGAAGTTGGGTAGCAATACCATTAGCCTGTTATACAAGCAGATTATTTTACTTTCCCTGGCAAATCCCTACCGCCTGCCACAATCAGAAATCAAAAAAGTCAATAATGCATTACGCAGCTGGTCACGTTATTGCCAATTAAATCTGCTGGATGATCCAAACAATCCAATTGGTTTATTTTCCATCGATTTGGAACACAATACCCCACCCAGTTATTATAATTCTACACAACCTAATGAGTCTTCTGAGTTTATCCGAATTCTCGATACCAGCGAATTAACCCGCATATTGCGCGAACAAGTCAACAACAAGCAGGAAAATGAGCTTGGCAACACGCAACAATCTGCACTAAATCCCAATGAAATAACCACAGAAACGCTTCGCAAGTTGATATTGGCCTGGGGAGCAATCCCCAAGCGAAATTTTTCTCGCAATGGTAAAACCGACAATGTGAAAGTAGCCCTGGGATTAAGTGCATCGCACAGTTTTATTCAAAAGCAGCAAGACGCCATTCAAATTGAGCACGCTCGACTAAACGGTGAAGACTTTGCTGACTCCGAAGTGATTTTCAGCGAAAAAGCCAAATTTCGCAGCATTCCGGTGAAAAAAATCGGCGAAAGCGGCAACCAACCCGATATTTGGGATATTGCTCAAAATCCTAACATCCGCTCCCGAAAAAATTATGGCGCTAACTCATTCCAGGCAATTGAGGAGTTTCAAAACTCCAGCCACATGCTCGACATGCGGGAAGAAATATATGATTCCTACGATTGCGTACTCGTCAACGAAAGCGCTGGTGGATTTTGCATCAAATGGAAAACCACCGCTTCCACCAAAACTGGCGTGGGTTCGTTGATCGGTGTCATTGCTGATGTGGATGAAGACGAATGGAGCATCGGCGTCATTCGTTGGATAAAAAGTATCAATAGTAAAACCATGTATATCGGTATAGAATTGCTTTCACCATCGGCGAAAGCTGTCGCCGCAAAGAACGTTTCGCGCTCTGGCAGCTCTAATGAATATTCACGATGTTTATTGTTGCCAGAGTTGCACACAGTGAAGCAACCACAAACATTAGTTACACAGTCGCTATTTAGTGTTGGTGACAAGTTGGAACTGGACGTGCAGGGGCAACCAATAAAAGTAAAATTAACAAAATTATTAGAAAATACTGGCACATTTAATCAATTTTTGTTCTCTATTATCAAAACTGTTAAAAAAGCACCAAGTGTTGATGAAATAGACAAAATGAAGAACTTTGACTCAATTTGGTCGTCAATATGAATTTAGCCACTGCGGCATATGCAGACGCAAACAATAAATCTGAGGGTAGTCATTCTACGAGCGAGGTGAGCGGCATCGAAAGCTCTAGCATATTGTTGCTTGATCGTGCTGACATCAATTCGGATTTAATTCTTAATGAATTTAGCAAAAATGATATTGCTATTTCACTGGAAAAAATTGATTCTGCGCTCAATTTACTGGAACAGCTGGAAAGCAATAACTGGGAATGCATATTACTTGCGATTGATGAGGTGTCAGTTTCACTGCCTCAATTAATCAATGCAATGCCTGAATGCAATGCACATACGCCTCTCATCATCCTCATTAATGAATATGATCGCAGCAAAGCTTTAAAATACCTGGACGAAGGCGCCGATGATGTCGTTTCCATCGATGAGCTAGAATATCTTACCTACACAGTAACCAAGAAAATCGAAGCATCCAAGCTCAACAGCGTATTGCTGCATCAAACTCAAACTGTCGAAGACGCAAAAAATCGATTTAAAATTCTGAGCACGCAACTCCCTTTACCGCTATCGATTATTCAAGAAGGTGTGTTCATTTTTGCCAATCCTGCATTCCAGACCTTTTTTGGATTTAATGATTCTGGCAATATTAACGAAGTATCTTTTCTCGATTTAATTGATCCATCAGACCTGGGTAAAGTTAAAAATATATTTCGGCAATTTAGCAACAACCCGGAAATGCAAGACACCTCACTGAAATCAATTTCCTTAAAAACGACGCACGATAAAAAAATTCGGGGAAGCCTGTTATTAGCCAGAACACACTATAACAATGAATCGATGATTCAGGTTATTGTACAGCCTGAACTTGCGGCCGCACCAAACCCGAAGCTTAGTGTAAACAAAAAACTGGTAGCAGAAGAACCGAAAGCGAAAAAAACGGCTTTCATGGCCACCGATATTATTTTACAGACTTTAAACAAAGTACTGCAATCCAGTATTACCGGCAAAAAACACGCTTTATGTTTTCTTGAAATAGACAGTTTTGAACAAATTAAAAAGCGAATTGGAATTAGGCGTAGCGATTTATTACTGTCTGAAATCAGCGACTATATACTTGCGCAAAAACAACCCAACACCCTCATCAGTAAGCTGACACCAGATGTTTTTCTTATCATGATTTCAGACACATCATCTGAAGCATGTGTGGAAAAAATGCAGGTCATGCAAGACTCATTGCATCAACATCAATTTACGATCAATGAACAAACCGTCGAGATTTTCGGTAATGTGGGTTTTGTTAATTTAACTAAAGATATTGGCAATGCGGATCAAGCAATGTCGTATGCAGATGTTGCCTGTGCTGTTTCCCGCAACCGGGGTGATCACCGAGTTCATGTTCATAATCCCAAGCAGGATCGATCAACCATTGAAAGCGTGGATCTTGGCTGGACATCACGCATTCAAGATGCGTTGAGCAATGATAATTTCAAACTGGTTTTCCAGCCTATTGTACAAATCAACAATTCAGCAACACCCATTTACGAAGTGCTGTTACGCATGAAAAGCACTGAAGGTGAAGACATCCTAGCCAGCGATTTTTTACCGGCAGCAAAACAATCCCGATTGGATTTGGATATCGACAAATGGGTTATCAACCGGACGATGAAACTTTTTCAACGATCCAGTCAAAAGGATTTACACTTCTTCGTGCATTTATCGGAGTCATCAATTAAAGACATCGATTTTATTAACTGGCTGAAAACTAAAAACCCGGAAAGTTTAAAACGCCTTGTTTTTCAAATATCCAAACAAGTCGCACTACAATTACCATCAGAAGTATTACACTTCACCCAAGAATGTAAAATGCTGGGCATTAAATTGTGTATTTTACATGTTGGAAGCAACCAAACTTCTGAAGAACAATTGCAATCATTCGAAGCAGACTTTTATAAGGTGGATGGTTCTTTTATTAATCATCTATCCACCAATCGAAAGCATCAAACCGTTGTTCACGATATTGCAAAAACAGCGCAACAACTCAAAGTGAAAACCATTGCCTGTTTTGTTCAGGATGCGGCAAGCCTTGCCATTCTCTGGCAGGAAGGGGTGGATTATATTCAAGGCAATTATTTACAAGCCCCGGAAGCGAGACTGGATTACAAATTCGAGTCTTAAAAGCAGTTTTCCAGCGCTGTAAATTTATCACAGCACCGGATTTGTCTGTTGCTAAGGAAACAGCAACACCCTAACTGCCAACCGTTTATTTTCGTGTGAATTCTTTATTCCCTACTTCTTAATAAAAATCTTAGCGATTAATCTCGCGACTCGCGCAAAACACGAATTCGCTCTTCTAAAGGCGGATGCGACATAAACAGTTTCTTGATGCCACTTCCCAATCCACCGGAAATTCCAAACGCAGCCAGCTGATCAGGTAAAGCACCAGGTTGAGTCCCAGCTTGCAAACGCTCCAAGGCCCGAGCCATTTTTTCCCGACCGGCCAATTTTGCTCCGCCCGCATCTGCACGAAATTCGCGTTTACGACTAAACCACATAACAATCGTGCTCGCTAAGATACCCAGCACCAGTTCAGCAATTATTGCCGTAATCCAAAATGCCGGACCATGACCTCTTTCGTTTTTGAAAACCACTCGATCGACTAAATGACCAATCACACGAGATAAGAAAATCACAAAAGTATTCACAACACCCTGAATCAAGGCCAACGTTACCATGTCGCCATTGGCCACATGGCTGACTTCGTGCGCCAGCACAGCCTCAGCTTCGTCTTCAGTCATGGCTTCCAGCAATCCTGTACTTACCGCCACTAATGCGTTATTACGCGACATACCGGTAGCAAAGGCATTTATGTCTGGCGACGGGTAGATTGCCACCTCAGGCATACCAATACCTGCCGCCTCAGCCTGACGGCGAACAGTGGCCACTAGCCATTGTTCGGTAGGATTTCCGGCATCAGTAATCACTTGTGCGCCTGTCATTCGTTTGGCACTCCATTTGGATATTGCCAAAGAAATGAGAGATCCGCCAAAGCCGAAAACAGCCGCAAACAACAATAATGAATTGAGATTCAGATCAACACCTTGCTGATCCAGAAAGCCTTCAAACCCTAACAATCTTAGTGAAATACTTAATACAAAAATGATGGCCAGATTGGTCACCAAAAACAAAAATATTCTTTTCATCTTCAACCTCTGCAAAGCAGAATAATCAATTATCGGGAACAGATCACAAATTCGTCAGTATATTTCAATTAATCAAGATCATGTTTTTAAATAACGAATTCGGATATCAATTGGCTATTTGAGGACTATTTGGGAAATTCCAAGTATATCTCTCAAATTTTTCACTGGCCGCTAAAGCTTCCATAGCCAGGGACGATACTTTTTTTACAGAACGGATCCCTCCTCCCTCCCTCAATCCGTTCTGCGTTTCCTGGCCGGGGTGTAAATGCCACTCCGGCTTTTTTATTGCTGCAAATCCGGCAATTTGATCACACTATTACGTAGAACATTTGACGAGACGCTAAAAATTAGCGCCGTAGAGGATAATTTTGCGTTTCAAGATCAAGGAGGATTCTTTTTACAGGATTTTAAAAGGAAGAATACTTCACACAAAACAACAGCACACTATCAACTCTGACTGACAATGGGAATAATATTGGTTTTTTTTTGCTCATCAAGCAGCGCTGTATCAAGAACAGCGCCGGTTAAATCTGCACCAATCAAGTTGGCTCCTCGTAAATCAGCACGACTTAAATCTGCCAAACGCAAATCGGCGCCTTCCAGATTGGCATCACGCAGATCTACACCGCTAAGATCATATTGCACCAAATTAGCGTCTTTTAAATTTACACCGCGTAAATCCGCATCTTTTAGCTGCGAAGCTTCGATAATTAATAGCTTATCAAAACCTTTTTTATCATAAATTTCGATCATTATTCCCTAGCTCAACAAATATCACATCAAAACATTGTATGACATGAAACTTGGTGAGTATAGAGGCATGAAATCAATCAGATAAATTGATCCAGCGTAGGTTCTTTATCAGTTTTTTCAACATCAACCTTGGCTTCAGGCTGTTTTTTACTATGTTTCCAATCTTTACCGTGAATTTTCGCCATTTTTTCTTTGGAGAATTCACAACCGCTCTTACCATGAGGCTTATCGCCTTTTGATAAACCTTGCCAATGCCCTTCTCCCGCGAATGCAAGTCCGCCAGCAAAAAGTAACACAATAAATAGGCTAGTTTTTTTCATTTTTAATTCCTCTGGTTTTTATCAAGTATTACTCTAACTGTAGACCCAGAGAATCAAAGCTTCAAGCTAAAGTGCCGATATGATAGGGATCGTGTCGTATAAAATACGTTGTAAACTCAATGGATTAATTCATAGGCTACAATATTTTTATGAATATCATAAAGATATAAAAACCTAGTTGATTAGTATATTATCATTTGCTAATATAAAAGGAATTTAATTTAGCACCGCGCTTTTTTATGTGTGCTGTTATTCGTCAACCCAACATGAGACTCGCAAAATGCGCTTAATAAAATCGCTAGTAACATTTGTTTTGATTTTCCCCCAGATCGTCATGGCTGAAGAAAACCTGCCATTTGCTACGGCAACGATAAATCTTGAAAAATCCCCTCAAACCCGTGCCTTTGATGGTGTGGTTGAAGCTGTAAATAAAGCAACCGTTTCCGCTCAAGTATCTGGCCGAGTTACAACGATTAAGTTTGATGTCAATGATTTTGTAAAAAAAGGGGATGTGATCATTCGTATACGTGATAACGAATACAATGCCCGACTTCGCACCGCCAAAGCCGGTTTAAACGAAGCAAAAGCGGGTTATCGTGATGCAGAACTGGAATTCGATCGCATTAAGGGCCTGGTAAAAGACAGAATGGTATCCGATGCAGAATTTGATAAAGCCAAAGCCGGTTTAAAAGCAGCAGAAGCGCGTGTTGCCGCCAGTGAAGCAAAAATTACCGAAGCCCAGGAACAGGTTGACAATACGGTAATTCGCGCACCGTTTAGCGGCGTGGTAGTCGAACGTCATATTGAAGTGGGGGAAACAACTCAGGTTGGGCAACCAGTGATGACTGGCTTTTCGCTGGACGAATTACGAGTCAACACAGATATCCCTCAAGCTTTTATCAACGCCATTCGTAAACACAAGAAAGCCAGTGTGCGTTTCGCAGAGAATTCCAGTGACAGTATTCCTGTGAAAAACATGGTGACTTTTCCCTACGCAAACCCTATAAGCCACACCTTTCGAGTGCGCACAAATTTACCGAAAAAAACCAAAAATCTTTTACCCGGCATGTTAGTGAAAGTTGATTTTGTGATCAACGAAGCGCAGCGCCTGCTTATCCCTAACAATGCAATTGTACGACGTAGTGAAGTGGTCGCTGCATACGTTTTAAACGAAGAAAATCAAATAATTTTACGTCAAATCAGATTAGGACATCGCTTTGGTGACAAAACTGAAGTGCTCGCCGGATTAAGCGAGGGTGAAACCGTTGCTTTAGATCCTGTACGCGCAGGTATTTATCTTAAACAACAAGCGGAGTCAAAATAATGAGTGATCGCTTGGGATTTTCTGGCTCCATAGCCAAAAAGTTTTTGCATTCTGAAATCACACCATTACTAGCGCTTGTCGGTTTTCTACTAGGCGTGTTTGCGGTAATGATTACACCTCGTGAAGAAGAACCGCAAATCAATGTCACCTTCGCAAACGTGTTTATACCTTACCCTGGTGCAACAGCATTGGAAGTGGAAAACATTGTTAGCACGCCAGCGGAACAGGTGCTTTCGGAAATCACTGGTATTGAACATGTTTATTCCGTTTCTCGCCCTGGTATGGCTGTTCTTACTGTTCAATTTGAAGTGGGCGAAGACCGCACCCAGTCCATAGTACGCATGTACAATAAAATCTTTTCCAATCAGGATTGGTTACCGCAAAACATGGGCGTCGGCCAACCGATTATCAAACCCAAAGGTATTGATGATGTCCCTGTGGTCACTTTGACTTTATGGACAGAAGATGAGCAACGTGCGGCTTATGATTTACAGCAAGTTGCGCACGCCTTAGAAGCTGAATTAAAACGAGTAAAAGGTACCCGCGATATTTACACTATTGGCGGGCCAGATCGAGTGGTTCGCGTGTTGTTAGATCCACAACGTCTGGCCGGCTATGGCGTTGATCTGGACCAACTTAAATATGCGTTATTGTCTGCAAACACTTCACAAGATGCCGGCTCAATTGTCACAAATAACAAAGAAATTCTGGTTCAGGCTGGTACTTTCCTTAGCACAGCTGAAGAAATCGAAAACCTGGTTGTTGCTTTGGCAGATGGCGCGCCAATATATTTACGCGATGTTGCTGAAGTAAGTATTGGCCCTGATCAAGCAGAACAATATGTCTGGTTTGGCACAGGCCCTTCGGCTGCAGACAAAAACATCAATAGCAAAGGTGTGTTCCCCGCTATAACAGTTGCAGTGGCGAAAAAGCCTGGCACCAATGCCATTGACGTATCCGAACAAGTTATTAATCGCCTAGGGCAACTTGAAGGAATCGTTATTCCCGAGGGCGTTAATGTCACCGTAACACGTAATTACGGTGCAACAGCAAATGATAAAGCCATGACGCTAATTCAAAAACTTTTCTTTGCCACAGGCGTCGTTGTATTACTTGTCTTGTTTGCGCTGGGCTGGCGTGAAGCGATTATTGTAGGCGTCGCAATTTTTGTAACGTTAGCATTAACTCTTTTCGCATCGTGGGCCTGGGGTTTTACCCTAAATCGGGTTTCGTTGTTTGCTTTGATTTTCTCCATCGGAATTCTGGTTGACGATGCCATTGTTGTGGTGGAAAACATTCATCGCCATATGCAGTTGGGAAATAAAAGCCTGGCCGAATCCATTCCTTTAGCCGTGGATGAAGTGGGTGGGCCAACCATTCTGGCAACCTTTGCGGTTGTTGCAGCTTTATTACCCATGGCATTCGTTAGTGGTTTGATGGGGCCTTATATGAGTCCAATCCCCATTAATGCCAGTATCGGTATGGTAATTTCGTTGGCAGTCGCATTTATTGTCACACCCTGGTTAACATTAAAAATTCTAAAAAATGTTAAACACGAACATGGTGAAATAAAGGATGAAAGCGACACCCGCTTATACAAACTGTTCAATGGCGTTGTAAGACCTTTCTTACGAGGTAAAAAAGGTCGTACAAAACGTTGGTTACTGACGTTTGGTATTGTCGCGCTAATTGCCGGCTCTGTCGGTTTGGCAGGTGTCAAGTTAGTCGTACTGAAAATGTTACCATTTGATAACAAGTCTGAGTTTCAAGTGGTTGTCGATATGCCTGAAGGCACCAGCCTGGAACAAACTTCACGCGTGCTTGCCGAGCTGGGTGTTTATCTTTCCGGCGTACCAGAAGTCACCGACTACCAATATTATATTGGCACAGCAGCACCAATTAATTTTAATGGCCTGGTTCGTCAATATTATTTACGCGATGGCGCCAATATGGCGGATATTCTGGTTAATCTACAAGATAAGAAGTTACGTGATCGTCAAAGCCATGAAATTGCTTTTTCGGTACGCGAACCTTTACGAGCGATTGGTGAAAAATATAATGCCAATGTAAAAGTTATCGAAGTACCACCAGGCCCACCTGTACAAGCGCCATTGGTTGTTGAGGTTTATGGCATCGACTACCAGGGACAAATTCAGGTAGCACAAAAAATCCGCGAAGTGTTTGAACAAACCGATGATATTGTCGATGTTGATGATAGCGTCGAAACGCCATCGGCGAAATGGATTGTGAAAGTTGATCGAGCAAAAGCAGCAAAACTGGGTGTCAGCCAAAAAAGCATTGCTGAGACAATCAGCACCGCATTGTATAGCTCTGACATAGGCACTTTACATGCGGAACATGCGAAGTATCCTGTACCTATCCGGTTGGAATTCAGTACTGCAGACAAAGCCGATATTTCTATCCTGCTCGCACTGGAAGTTCGCGCACAAAATGGTAATTTAATTCCTTTATCAGAGGTTGCCAGCGTGGTGAAAAGCCAGCGCGAATACAGCATTTATCACAAAGACCTGTTACCGGTAGTCTTTGTTACCGGTGATCTTGCCGGCAACCTGGATAGCCCTCTGTACGGCATGTTTGATATTTTGGCGCAGCTGGGCAAGGAAACCTTATCACCCTTGCTCGACAAACCCATAGAACAATACTTGATCAATCAACCGGAAAATCCGTATCAATACAGCTTGAAATGGGATGGTGAATGGCAGGTTACTTATGAAACATTCCGTGATATGGGCTTAGCTTACTCCGTTGGTTTGATCATGATTTATTTGCTGGTGGTTGCACAATTCCGTTCTTACATGGTACCACTGATTATTATGGCGCCAATTCCACTTACGATAATCGGTGTTATGCCTGGACATGCCTTGTTTGGTGCGCAATTTACTGCCACGTCTATGATCGGCATGATTGCTCTGGCAGGTATTATCGTGCGTAACTCCATTCTCCTTGTAGATTTCATTAACGAAGAAATCAAACGTGGTGTGGAATTCCAGGAAGCGGTAATTCGTGCAGCCGCTGTAAGGGCAACGCCGATTACGCTGACTGCACTTGCCGCCATTTTAGGCGCTTTATTCATTCTTGATGATCCGATCTTTAATGGTTTAGCCATTGCCTTAATCTTCGGCATTCTGGTGTCCACCCTGCTAACCCTGGTGGTTATACCGGTGATGTATTACGCCTTTAACTACAAAAAGCAGGAAAAAGCTGCTTAACAAATATTCTGACGCCGGAGCTTATGGTTCCGGCGTTTTTGTTTCTTCACTTCTCTATTTGTTCATTTTTCACACTACACCTGCCTGTATAATAAATCACCTCTCGATCCCGCATACAACAAAAAATCCCCAAGTCAGTTGCGCCAACTAGGCAGAATTCGCTACTATCGACCTTTATTAATGGAATAAGAACTAAGCTAACGGATCGAATAAAAATGAACGTTTTTTCAATTTTTAGTTCTTCAATTTAGCAAATTAAATAATGTGGTGGAGTCGATATGTTACTAAGAACAAAGTTTCGCCAGCGCGCGGCGCAGGCGACAAAAATGAATGTCATATTCAGACTAATTTTACTGTCTGCTTTTGTGTTGCTCACGGCGTGTGGGGGTGGGGATGAGACAATTGAGGATGGCCTTACAGTCAAATCAAGTGATGAATCTCGAGAGATGTCAATTGAAATACAAGACACTGAAGATAACAGTATTTTTAACCTGCCCCCCAAAGGAACAGCTACTGTCGTCGTAACAATAACATCTGATGAAGGTACTCCAATCAAAAATCGGAATGTCAATTTTACCGCAGAAGATGCTACCTTAGAAACAGACTCCGCAAATACTGGACCGGATGGAGTTGCTGAAATTAACTTTGAAGTTGGTGAAACAAAAGGCACTGGGCAAATTACAGCAGAAGCAACTGTAATAACAGCCGATGGCAACACCGAACAGTTAACACTTTCTATTGATTTTGCCGTTGGTGGTACTACAGAGCCACCACCCAATCAAGAACCAAATGTGAGTAAACCTAAACTCAGTTTGAAGCTTTTAGATGATAATAACAATGAAATCATTGAAATTGAAAAAGGTTCGAAAGCAACGATCGAAGCATCTTTACAAGATTCTGAAGGAAATCCAGTTACAGGTCAGTTTGTGCAGTTTTCGATTGCCCTAGACAATGTAACACTTGAACCGAGCACAGGTAGTGTTCTTACAGGAAATGATGGCAAGGCTAAGATTACTCTTTCTACCAGCTCTTCAACCGAGGAAAGTGCAGATCAAATTAGCGCCACTGTTGAATCGGATGGAAATTCACTGGAAGAAAAATTCGCATATCAAATAATAGCAGCTTCAGAAGTATCAAATCCAATATCGGGTGCAATTGAGTTTGTGTCAGCTTCTCCCACGAGTATCGCATTGCGTAATACTGGGGGTGCAGGGTTAAGTGAATTCTCAAAAGTCACATTTAAACTTGTTGGAGTAGACGGTAAGCCCATATCTGGAGAAACTATAAGTTTCACCTTATCGAAAACCACAAATGTTGGCGGCATAGATGTATACCCTCCTTTTGCGGTAACCGACGGAGAAGGACTTGCAAGTACGACATTACAGGCAGGCTCCATCCCCACTTCCGTAAGCTTAAAAGCTACAGCAAAACTAACAGACATTGATGGGAATGACAAAGAAGTCTTTACTTATTCTTCCCAATTGGCGGTACATACGGGCCTGCCAGACCAAAACAGCTTGAGCATTTCACTTTCAACAATCAATCCTGAAGCTTGGAACTATGACGGTGTTGAAGTAGACGTTACCGCACGTTTTGGCGATGCTTTTAACAATTGGGTTCCGGATGGTACGCCAGTTTATTTTACGACTGAAGGCGGTAGTATTGAGCCAAGTTGTTTAACTGTTAACAGCGCATGCACCGTTAAATGGATCAGTCAGGCGCCCCGCCCTACAGATCACCGTGTAACTATTCTCGCACACGCATTAGGCTCAGAAAGTTTTATCGATATAGACAGTGACGGCCTTTATACGAATGCAGACGGAGAGCCGTATAGAGATGTTACTCGTAACAATGTTTATGACGAGCCGTTTACCGATACCGATGGGGATGGAAGATTTGACGAACCATTTGTTGGTGCTAATTTTTATACCATCGGTACAACCTTCATCGATTACAACGCCAATGGCGTTTTTGATGGCGAATTAGACAATCCAACTGGGGAAACAGATTTTGTCGACTCCAACAATGGCAATCAAGAATACGATGGTGCAGGCAGAATTCCAGCGGGTGAATTCTATAGCGATATCAATGCAAACAATGCCTTTGATGGTCCTGGTTTTCCAGATTTGGGTGAGCCATTCCTGGATGAAAATGAAGATGGTGCTCGTGACGTTAATGAGCGTTATGTTGATACCAATAATGATGGCGCCTACAATCAGTTTGGCGACGAAAAATTCAATGGCTATCTGTGTGTAGCAGGGAATAATTGCTCCAGTAAAGATATGCTACATATTAGAGATTCAGCCATTTTGATTATGTCTGGTTCTGATCCCGTGGTTACACTAACAAGCCCAGATAGGTTAACTACTTATGCTAAGAACGGTTCTCAGCTGTTGCCAATCGAATTTACTGGTGGCTCAATCGACATTATCGTACATATAACTGATACAGCTAACCAAGTATTACCTGCAGAAACCACTATTTCAATTTCGTCAGATACTGGTAAGTTACTTGGTGGTGGGGAATATGAAATCCCAAACACTGTAGGCGTACAATATAGTCGCACAGATCAGGCGAGTGAAATTGCGATTGAAGGAGCTCCAACTGCAATTCGTCTTACATTAATCGATGACGATACACTAGTGGAGGAGTCTGGGATTCTTACGATAAAAATTACTTTACCCAGTGGATTGCCAGTACTTTTTCCTTATCAAATAAGATCTTAAAAACCTCGCTTCACTTTGAAGCGCAAGCAACCTTTAAAAAGGTAAAATTCAATTTACACTGAATATACATCACAAAAAACCCCGAGCCCATCACCTGGACTCGGGGTTTTCTTTTTACTTTTTTAAATAACTTACTCTGGCAACGAAGTATAATTATGAAACATCAGTTTCATACCTTTCTCGGTAACTTTAATTCTACTCAGCCCCGCATTCTTCACATCAATGCGATACATACCTGCCGCTGAGGCCTCAATGGCATTGGCGATAATCGCGCGGTTAACACCCGCATGTGCGATCAGCAAACAATGTTTGCCAGCATAGATTTCCGTGATTTGCTTAAACGCAGAACTTACCCGATCAAAAAAGCTTTGCAAAGGCTCGGCACCTTCTGGGCGATTGTTTACCGGGTCAGCATAAAAAGCATCAAATTCTTCGACATTAGCTTGTTTCAATTCATCGGGCGTTTTACCTTCCCAGGTACCGAAGCCCACTTCTTTAAGATTATCTTCTACACTGACAGGAATATTATGTTTTTCTGCCAGTGCGTTAGCGAAAGCCGTACATCGCTGCAGGGGTGAGCTAACAATGTGGTCCCATTGCTTAAAGTCACCCACTGCCTGCCACATTTGTGACCAGCCTTTTTCTGTTAAAGGATCATCAATATTGTGGCCGCGATAACGACGACCGCCTTCGGGTTCGCCATGGCGAAGTAAATCAATTATGGTGTCTTGCATTAACTTGTATCAATAAAATTTAAGGTTTAACCTGATTTGTTATTTCTGAAACTGAACCAGAGAAACAACAGTTTCATCTTTTACAAATGACTCTTCAAACGGTTCAGCATCGTCCATTGATACTTCAGATTCACCCGACTCCAATTGAGACTCGAGGTTTTTAAAGTCCCATAAATCAAAATCCATGAGTTGGGATTTACGTACATTGCTTAACGCATGCAACATATTGGCAGGCACTTTAGGATTCTGATCTGCCAAACCCTGTATCAAGGCTTTAACTTTTTTACGTGTCAGATTTTCCTGTGAGCCGCACAAATTACAAGGAATAATGGGGAATGCTTTTTCTTTAGCATAGGAAATAATATCTTTTTCCTGACAAAGCACCATGGGGCGAATCACAATGTGGCGTTTATCCTGAGTCAATAACTTCGGTGGCATGGAGCGAATTTCACCACTGTATAAAGTAGACATTAACAGGCTCTCGATCAGATCATCGCGATGATGACCCAACGCAATTTTAGTGAAACCATGTTGCTTCGCATAAGTATAAATATTGCCGCGCCGTAAACGCGAACATAAAGAGCAATAGGTTTTGCCTTCAGGAACTTTTTCTTTTACCACGGAGTACGTATCGCGATGTAATACTTCATAAGGATAGCCTTTACTTTCCATCCATTCCCGTAGTCCGCTGTCATCCCAACCAGGTTGTGCCTGATCCAATGTCAATGCAAACAAGTCAAATTTACGGCCGCTACGCAATCGTAGTTGATGCAACAGAGTTAGCATGGTATAGGAATCCTTACCGCCGGAAACGCAAACCAGTACTTTGTCGCCATTTTGGATCATATTGTATTGCGAGATGGCTTTAGCCATGTAATGGCGTAGTTTTTTTTCAACCTGAGACATAATTAAGCACTATACTTTTGTTCAACGTAATTGGTGACGATTTGCTGAAACTCACCGGCAATATTATCACCTTTTAGGGTAACGGTTTTTTCACCATCCACATAAACCGGCGCCACAGGTTTTTCCCCGGTGCCGGGTAAACTAATACCGATATTGGCGTGTTTACTTTCGCCAGGACCATTCACCACGCAACCCATAACAGCAACATTCATGTCTTCAACACCTGGATGTTGTTTACTCCATACTGGCATCTGATCACGCAAATAGCGCTGAATATCCTGCGCCAGTTGTTGGAAATAAGTACTGGAAGTGCGACCGCACCCCGGACAGGCAATAACCTGTGGCGTAAAGGAACGTAAACCTAGCGCTTGTAAAATCTCCTGAGCAACAACCACTTCTTTTGTTCGCTCACCATGTGGTTCCGGTGTTAAAGAAATGCGAATGGTATCGCCTATGCCTTGTTGCAATAAAACCGACAAAGCCGCCGTGGAAGCAACAATACCTTTTGAGCCCATACCCGCTTCAGTTAACCCTAAATGTAAGGGGTAATCACAACGTGATGACAAATCCTGATACACGGAAATCAGATCCTGCACCATACTCATTTTGCAGGAGAGAATAATCTTGTCGTAACCCAGTCCAATTTCTTCTGCTTTGGCCGCACTCTCCAATGCTGAACGAATTAAGGCTTCATGCATCACTTCGGTGGGTTCTTTCGGCGCTGATAGTTTATTGTTTTCGTCCATCATACGCGCCATTAAATCCTGATCCAGGCTGCCCCAGTTAACACCAATGCGAACTGGTTTATCATACTTGCAGGCCATCTCAATCATGGTGGCAAATTGAGCATCACGTTTTTTGCCTTTGCCTACATTGCCAGGATTAATGCGATACTTCGCTAACGCTTCTGCACACTCTGGATACTTTTCCAAAAGTTTATGACCATTAAAATGAAAATCACCCACCAGCGGTACATGACAATTCATTTTATCCAGTTGTTCGCGAATTGCAGCCACCTGACTGGCTGCCTCTTCAGAATTTACCGTTATACGCACCAGCTCGGAACCGGCTTTTGCCAGCTGGGAAACCTGAACGGCGGTTTCAATGGCGTTGGCGGTATCTGTGTTTGTCATGGATTGCACAACGACTGGCGCATCACCACCCACAACAACATCGCCGACGCGAACGGCTACGGTTTTTTTACGACTTATGGAAAAAGAGCTCATATTTCGAGAAATCATTTTTTATTTAACAAGGGGCGAATTTTATCGTATTTCCTTGTCACATGGTATGAACAAAGTGTTAAGGAAGTCGAATGCTGCAATTACGATTTCTCAAGCAACACTGGAAATGTCCGTTACAAATGCTACAATGTTAGTACCTACTGTAACAAAACAGGTGACTCATGGCTTTGCAACATGCACAGACACATCCACCCGGTGGTGATTTTCAAGGGCCTGAGGGGCGTAGCGCTCTGGCCCGAATGATCATGAAACTCTTTGATTTATGGCAACTTTCTACCATAGAACAAGCAGAATTACTGGGGCTTTCCAGCCAGTCGCGCAGTACTTTGAGCCGTTACCGTAATGGCGCCCCATTTGCCGATAATCGGGATTTGCTTGATCGCGCCGGCCATATTTTGGGCATACACAAGGCATTACGCATATTATTCCCTCACAACCGTGATCTCGCTTACCATTGGATCAACACCCCCAATCAGCGATTTCAAGGCAAAACACCGGTGGAAATAATACGGGAAAATGGATTTATGGGTATTGTCATGGTGAGACGATATCTGGATTTCGAACGAGGGCGTTAAACCCGCATTTTAAACAGGAAGTCTTTTATTGTTTGATGGATTATTCACAGACCTGGTGGATTTCAACCAGGATTTGTTTCGCAACATTGCCACGTGCAATCCCGGTCAGGATTTATTTGACGACCTTTCCGATGACCCGGAAGACTGGAGTTTCGCCATTGGCGCAGAAACCGCCAGTGCATCCTGGTCACCCCAACCATTGATTGAGCGACCATTTGATTATGGCACCGTCATCAGCTTTCCCTACATGATGGAAAACTGGCAGCAAACCCGCTTTAGCGACGGACTGGATTTTGGCGTTTGGTATGGCTCACTTAGTCTGAAGACCACTTTATACGAAACCTGTTTCCACTGGATTCGATTTATTCGCGACAGCTTTCCTGATTATGAAGAAAATATTGTTGCCGATCGCCGTGTTTTTCTCGCACGTGTTAAAGCCCTGCTAGTCGATTTGCAGGAAAAAACAGCTCAGTTCCCTGCTTTATTAGATAAAAACGACTATAACTTCACGCATGCGGTGGGTCGATATGTACATGAACAAAACCAGAATGGCTTGTTAACACAGTCGGCACGACATGAAGGTATAAATGCGGCAATATTTAAGGCCAAAGTACTATCAAATATTCGCGATTACAATATGCTAAGTTATCATTGGCAACCAACTAGCAACACAATTCAAATTAAACGGCAAAGTATTTTGCATCACAGCATTCATCTAGAAGAGCTACTTAGCCAACACACGGCATGAACTTTATAAATATTTTTCCATACGCGTAGAAACTTTTTCCACATAATGCCGTGTTTCTCGATGCGGTAATTGTTTATACAAGATATCGTAAACCTGTTCTGGCTTCAGCGAATTGATTTTTTTCACTGCCCGGCCAAAATTTCGTATGTTTATAAATGCTTTTGCCACATTACCTGGCCCGGTATTATAAGCGGCGATGGTGCAATATAAACGGCTGGTGGGATCTTTCACTTTACGCATATATTTATAATACAGCACATGTAAATAAGCTGAACCGATGGTGATATTATTATCACTTACATATAAATAAGAAGGCGCTAGAATACGTGGTTTACCATGCAAATATTTGGTTGCATCTTTGCCGGCACTGCGTGGCACAATCTGCATTAAACCGTACGCAGGAACACCAGATTTTGCCATTGGATTAAAACTGCTTTCGGTTTCCATAACGGCAAAAATCAAAGAAGAGGGTATTTTTTCTTTTTCTGCCGCTAATTGAACACTTTCTGCATAACGTAATGCTTTATTTAGCAATGATTCAGGAATTTCAAATGATGCTTTAACAATTTTTTTACCTGGTACCGGTGAAGACAGGACGTTTTTTTCAACCGCATTTCCAGCAACACTGCTCACTCGATAAAAACCAGAATTGTTTATTCTTAGCGAAGTCAAATTTTCCATGGGAAATAAGCGTTTTTCAGATGGCTTGCCCTGCTCCACAAGATTTGAAACACTCAATAGACGCTTCTCAACCTTTTGTGCAAGTTTGTCAGACTGAAAAGCATCAGATTCACTGCTATTCAACAACAAATATATCTGCTTATCGAGATTTTGCTGCACCTGTGCTGGATCGATTTTTTCATCAATCAATAAATCAATTTCAAAACGACCGGTTTCGTAATCCACAGAGCGTCGAACTTCTCCATTTTGGGCATAACTTACCCAACGCGTTCGCGAACTGTCACGAAACTCACCCCATTGCGCCATAATCTCAGCTTTGTACGCAGAAAACTCCTCCTGATAGATTTGTTGATAAGCAGCAAAACCGGCTTCCAGTTCTTTTTTATACGCACTAAATTCGGCTTGCTCGCTACCCAAATCCTCTTGTTGCTGATCCATAAATGCTTCAAATTCAGACTGCGCTGAAAATGAGCTGTTGCTTATCAAAATAGACAGCAATAAAAAAGACATTACCATTGTGCGCACAGACATATTATTTTCTCGAATCTAATTTGCTTATTACTCAAGTTTCGGAGTTCAAATATAAATTAAAAATCTGCTAAATCCAGGGCGTGTTTGCAATCTGAAAGCATTGGCAGCATGAATGCTGCCGTTGAGCGCACATGGATGTGTTTACCGCGTCTTTCAGATTGCAAACACGCCCTGGATTTAGCTGAAAATGATAGTTTGAATTCCGAAACTTGAGTTATTATTTTATTAACCAACAACAAAGGTGTTTGCAGTCAGGCTGGCTGCACCTTAATGCGGCATAAAATATTATACGCCATTAGAGCCACCCATAAACATCTCAACAATCTCGTTTGCCGGATTACCATTAACCGTATAGTTTGCATTCTCAAACTTAACTTTTGTTGTTAACAAACCTTTTTCTTTAACTATCAGTTTTTGTGCCGCCAACATATCAATTTGCTGGTTGACCATCGCTTTGCTTTGCGCCTCAATTTCTTGTTTCGTGCGCGTAACACCTTGCGCTGCCAGCTGTTGTGTAATTTGCTTTTGGCTTTGTGCTGCAGCAAGCTTCGTCGCTAATTGTTCAGTAACATCAATAGTCAAATTCGCACGTAATTGCATCATTATAGCGTTAGGGCCTGAGAAGTTTACTGGTGTATTATCTTCCGCTTGATATTTCACTAACAGCACGGCTTTTCCCATACCATCATCGGTTTTAAAACTGAGTTCATTAACATTAATTTCCGGCGATTTGCTTAGTAACTTCGGTACCATACTAAACATATTCATGGTCAACTGAGCTTGGCGTTGCTCTTCTGTCATATTGGGATTGGCCGCCAACACTTCTTGCGCCTCTTGTAATTCAGAAAAGGTCTCGTAATCAAGATTGTTAAACTCCATATCGAATACACCCGCATGCATATCAAATTCGGGTAGTTTGAGCTTTTCCAGTGTTATGCGGTTAGAAATATTAAACAGGTCATTGTTCATTGTCTGCGAGGTATTCATGGCAAAATTCGCCATATTAATTTTTACTGGGTGATTTTTCTTATCAATCGGATTAATTTCAAAGGACTCAATGTTAAGGACAGAATCACCATTCCAGAAATAGCTATTACTACGTATTAAATCGCCACTGCCATGAATATTTTTTACATTAAAAACACCTTTATCGAAGCTGGCGAAAAGTTCAGACGAACTAAACGTATATTCTGCTGAATCTCCATCCTTATTTACGAGCAAGTCAAGCTGAAAGCCACTCCAATCAACTTTCACACCATTATTATTTTGATGAATTTCTGCAATTGAAATATGGCTGTTGGAATCCCCATCAAAACCAATGACAGTGGTAATTTCCAATGGGTTTTCGTCAGCAAATATTGTTTTTAATATTTCAGACTGTTCTGGCGTCCAATCGACTGTGGTTTTTATAACTGCCAATGCAGGTGCAACATTGTTTGTCGCAACAGCAAGTGGGCCGTGAGAGATACGATGGTTCAGATTAATAAAACGATTTGGAGACTCTCGCAATTTGAGCTGCTGTTCAGGTGTCATCCTTTTAAAAAAACCTGACGCTGACAAATCAATTACCGTATGTGCAGTACTCTCAAGTAATCCACTACTAAACCTTTCATTGCGAACCGCCAATTGATATTCATCTGAAACCTGATTGAGGAATTGATGATATTTTTTAGCCGACTCCTGCCCAATCCAGTAAGCACTTGCCGTATATACACCAACAAGTACCACCACCCCACCTACCCACCCTGCAAATTTTTTCATTACGCTTCCTCGGTTCTAAATGGCCGGCTATCGCGTTATTTGTATTAATAACCGCAATTTTTAAACATGTATATTATGTCAGTCAGATTTGACAGTTCCATGTGATGTAGTTCATAACCTGGTATAACTATTCAATACGCATCGATCAATATTTACACAGCAACATCCCGCCCGAGTCTTCGCAATACTTACCAAGGAAGCGGTAACCAAGAATACTCACGAAAATAAACACGCTGTGAATACGTCCGTGTAAGCTTGGCGGCAGCATCCTTGCCACCGACAGTTTATTTTCATGTGTATTCTTTAATTCCCGACTTTTAATGGCTATCAGCTACAAGTTTCGGCTTACCGTTTTCGTCAAGCGCAACATAGGTTAAGGTCGCTTCAGTGACTTTTATGCATTGCTCCTTTTGCCGACATCGCTCAGCAAATACCTCAACAAAAACGGTAATTGATGTACGACCAACGCGTATCACATCGGCATAACAACTGATTAAATCACCCACATATACCGGTTGATGAAATTGAAATTCGTTTACAGCAACTGTAACAACCCGTCCTTTTGCTTTACGAATTGCCGCAATTGAACCTGCAATATCCACTTGCGACATTATCCAGCCGCCGAAAATATCACCGGATGAATTTGTGTCTGCAGGCATGGGAACCAACCTTATTGTTGGCTCTTTATTCTTTGGCAAGCTTGTGTGTTGTGACATTTTGATTTCCCCCCAATGCAATTTTCATAAACTATCAGATGCATAAGACAATCCAATAACTCATTTTTAGGACACACTGATTAAGTTTTATAAAACACAGAAATATTATCTTAACGTTCGCTTGTCAATTTATGCCTGTATTTATTGACTTTTCTGTCCGATAATTAACACTTATTGAATGAAACCTTAGCCATGATCACAAAAAAAGTATTCGTTGCAACTTTATTATTGTTTATTTGCACCCTGAGCCAAGCTGCTTACCGGGTAACCAGCAAACCATTAAAGGAAGTTGCGGTTTACCCTGAAGTGAGCGTACCGGCCACTGCCATGAGCTTAAATGATTCCAAGTTGAGTGCAGAAGTGCATGCAGTGGTTAAGGTATTTCCTGCCTTTGTGGGTGATACGGTTAACAGAGATGAAGTTTTAATCGAACTGGATGACAGAACCTATAAATTAAACCTTTTGCGCGCGGAAGTTGCACTAAAAGGCATTGAATCCCGATTAAATCTTGCTCAATACCAGATGGATCAAGCAACCGCATTATTTGAGCAAAAAGCCATCACCGATGAATTATTACAACAAAGAAGTGCTGAAGTAGACACATTAAAAGCAGAACGCAATGCCAAACGCGTAGAAGTTGCTATGGCAAAACGTGATCTGGATAAATGCACTATTCGTGCACCCTTTAAAGCCACTCTTCTGGAAAGAATTGCTCAAACAGGCGAACTCGCCAGCCCTGGTACGCCTTTGGTACGAATTATTGATGCTGCACGTATTGAAGTTTCCGCAAGAATTCAGCCTCAGGATATCAGCTCATTAAAAGATACGAAAACATTTGAGTTTATTACCCAAGATGAAACTTACGATGTGAGTTTACGTAAAGTCACACCTGCATTTGATCCTGTACAACGTAACCAGGAAGCCCGTTTTAACTTTAAGCGTAAACGCGCTTTACCGGGAGCTACCGGAACACTACGCTGGAAACAAAGCAAAGCCCACATTCCTGCCAACCTGCTTATAAAACGAGATAAAACACTCGGCGTGTTCATTATTGTGTCCGGAAAAGCAAAATTCATGGAACTGCCTAACGCAAGAGAAGGAAGACCCGCATTAACCAATTTGCCGGATTATACCACTTTGATCATTGACGGACGCTTCGGTGTTCAGGATGGAACAGCACTGCGACTGGATAAATAATCTCATATTATGATGAGACAGAGGCTTCTCAGAAACATTTCTTGTAAACTATATTGGCCTGCTAACTGCCAAACGCCCATAGAACAAACCTCATGCTAAAAAATTTTCTGGAAAACCACGTATTAGCAAATATTACATTTGTGGTTGTGTTGATTATCGGGATCATCACCTATTCACAAATGCCTCGCTCAAAAGATCCGGAAATCAATTTCAATTGGATTAATGTAACAACAATTATTCCCGGCGCATCAAGTGAAGATGTGGAAAAATTAGTTACTGATCCACTGGAACAGGCTATTCAAAGCGTTTCCGATGTGAAGTTTGTCAATTCAGAAAGCAGGGAAGGCATATCCAGCATTACAGTTCGATTTGAAGAAGTAGGCAATGCTACTTTTGACAAACGCTTAAATGATCTCCGAAGAGAAATTCAAAACACAACCAATTCTGAGCTTCCTGATGCGGCAGAAGACCCGTTAATACTTGAAATAACCACTGCAAACTCGTTTCCCACTGCCGTAATTGCTGTTAGAGGTGAAGCTGATGATGAAATATTGCGCAAAACATCCGTCAATATCAAAGAGGACATTGAAGATATCGACGGTGTGGATGCGATTGCCGCAGCAGGCTTACATCCGCCAGAAATTCATGTGGACTTTTACCTCGACCAACTACAAGCCTACGGAATCACTCCCACAGATATTGCCAACACGGTTAATGCACATTTTCGTGATGTGGCGGCGGGTGATGCAAATATCGGCAACAAAGAATGGTTAGTTCGTATGGTGGGCATGAAAAGCGACCCCGACCATATCGCTCAATTTCCCTTACTCACTTCACAAGGCATAATCCCCATTGCGGCTCTTGCGGATATCAGCCGTGCTCGCAAAAAAGCTGAACAATTAATCCTGCACGAAGGCAAACCTTCGGTAATGATGAGCATCACCAAAAAAGCCAAAGCTAACACGCTTGACCTGGTTGATGATCTCAATAAATATATTGAAGAAAAAAATCAGGTATTAAAAACCAGCGGCCTGGAAATCATACTGGTAGACGACCAAACATTACCCACCCGTTCCGCGCTGGATGTTATGCAAAATAACGCATTGCTGGGTTTGATATTAGTTGCTTTGGTCACCTGGTTATTTCTCGGGGCACATATTGCCTTTTTTATCGGCATTGGCATACCGTTCACGTTAGCCGGCACTTTTTGGATTATCAGTTCCACAGGCGAAACGTTAAATCAACCGGTATTGCTTGGCATTGTTATTGTCTTGGGTATGTTGGTTGATGATGCTGTGGTTGTGGTTGAAGCAATTTTTTACCGCATACAACGCGGAGCAAAAGCCATTGAAGCCAGTATAGCTTCTCTAAAAGAAGTTTATAAACCTGTCACCGCTTCTGTATTAACAACCATTGCCGCATTTTTGCCATTAATGTTATTACCCGGCATTATTGGCGACTTCATGTTTGTTATTCCTTTTGTGGTGACAGTCGCATTAGCTGTCAGCTTGCTGGAAGCGTATTGGATGTTACCCGTACATGTTTCTGCAGCAAAACTCAATTTACAATCACAAAAGAAAACCCAGGTGTTACGAAAAAAGCTTACTCATCTGGTTCGCCTAAAATATTCACAAGCCCTGATAAAAGTACTACGAAAACCCAAACGGTCATTGGCAATTGTTTTTGTGCTCTTTCTATCAGCCATTGGCCTGGTTGTAAGCAAACAAATTAAAACCGAATTTTTTGCGTTTGATCCCTTACGAATGTTTTATGTCAATGTGGAAATGCATCCAGGCACCGAACTCAATGAAACCTTGCAATTTGTCGCTGGGTTGGAAGAAAAAATTCGCAGTCAAATTCAGCCACAGGAATTACGCCAGGCGATATCAACTGCCGGACAAATGTTTACCGAAAAGGCACCATTTTTTGGCAGCCGTTACGGCCAGATCATGGTGAGTCTAAATCCCCGAGAAAGTGACGGCCGAGGTGTGCAAGAAATTGTCAACAACATGCGTGAACGAATTACCACCACTCCCGGACCACAAAACATTTCCTTCCTGGTTATGTCTGGGGGACCACCAGCAGCCAAACCCATCAGCATAAAAGTTCGCGGCGATAATTTTCAGGAACTGCGGGCTGCGGTGGATGATCTACGGCCAATATTAGAAAACATTCCTGCAGTCAAAGACATCAGTGATGATGATAGTCCAGGCAAACCCGAACTTCGTTTACAACTGGATACTGCCGCAGTGAAACGCGCTGGAATGGACCCAGGTGAAATTGCACGCATTATTCGTTTAATGTTCGATGGTGAAGTAGTAGCCAGTATGCAGGACCAGGGTGAAAAACTGGATGTGCGCGTCCGAGCCAAACCGGAAAACATCGTTGATATTGATGAAATCCTGCGCCAGGTTATCGCCTTACCCAATGGCGGTGGTTATATCACTTTGGGTCAGCTGGCTAATTTCACCACCAGCAAAAGCAAATCCAGTATTCGTCACTACGACTTCCGTCGTGCGATTACATTGGAAGCCGACCTAAACAAAGAAGTAATGGACACTCTGGAAGCTAACAATATAATCAAAGAAGAATGGAGTAAAATTCGTAATCGCCACCCCAATGCTGATCTGGATTTTAGTGGCGAACTGGATGATATTCAGGAAAGCCTTGATGCCATGCTGCTTTTGTTTGCCTTTGGGGTTGGCATAATATATTTGATACTCGGTACGCAATTTCGCAGTTATTTCCAACCTTTCATGATTTTGGCAACCGTGCCCATGGCGTTTACCGGTGTCGCTTATGGACTGGTAATCACAGCTAACCCGCTAAGCTTGTTCACCATGTACGGCATTATTGCGTTAGCTGGTATTGCCGTTAATGCGGCCATAGTCATGATAGATGCAGCTAATACCCGACGCGCGGCAGGCATGTCCGTATTACATGCAACAATATACGCAGCACGACGACGTGTTATTCCTATACTTATTACATCACTCACCACCATCGCCGGTTTATTTTCCATGGCTATCGGTTTAGGTGGGCATTCCTTAATATGGGGGCCTGTTGCTTCCTCCATTGTTTGGGGATTAACATTTTCCACTGCGTTAACTTTATTCGTCATCCCGTTACTTTATCAAGCCTTTATGCGGCCAACCAAAGGCGGCAAGAAGCGAAAAATACAACTACCGAAAATACCATCGCCAAAATTGTCGTCACCAAAAATACAGTTGCCAAAATTTAATCAGATTTTAAAAAAGCAAAATAAAGAACTCATCAACCCCTTTGACTCCAAGTAAAAGCCAACAATATTAGCCCTGTCACACAGGGAGCCAATGCAAGATGTTCTGTCATAATTCACTATCTTTAGAGTGAGTTATGCAATATCCACTTATTTCTGCAATCTTTGTGTCACATATCCGCAACAAACATGTAACAGATCTGTAACATTAGCCAATTAATATCCCCAAAATCTTCTGAATATCAACATACTCTGAATTCACAGAGTTGAAACTAAAAGCAGTAATTCCGTGATAAAGAAAAAAATACTGGTAAGCGTTCTACCATTTTTGATTGCGACAAGTAGTTACGCTGATTCGCAACTTCAATCTCTCGAAAATATTTCGCAAGAGCTGGTCAAAATACGCCAGGAAATTGAAAATCTACACAATCAAATTAGTTTTGAAAAAGATGCTTACAAAGACCAGCTGCGTTCTTATGCAAGCCAGAAAAGTGATCTGGAAGTCCGTATAAGTCGATCAGACCTGAACATAAAAGACTTGCAGCGAGAACTTAAAAAACTCACCGACGTAAACAAAGATAAAGAAAAATCTCGAAAAATACTAAATCCGATTCTTGAAGTTGCAATTGATCAACTAAGAGAAAACATCCGCGCTTCTTTACCCTTCAAACTAGAGCAGCGTTTACAAGTATTGAATGACATTGAACAACGCCTTCATGCTGGAATTATTTCCCCTAACAAAGCTGCAAATCAGCTTTGGGCATATGTGGAAGATGAACTTATGCTCGGGCGTAGCAGCGGCATTTACAATGAAACGATGAATATCGATGGTCGCGACAAACTGGTTAAAGCATTGCGAATCGGAAAAATTGCCATGTTTTACAAAACACAGGATGATCAATTCGGCGTTATCAAAAAACAGGGGAATGAATGGCAACAGCAAGCGATAGTTAATTCTGAGCGTACTGCGCAACTTCAAAATCTGTTTGATTCATTCAGTAAAAACATAAGAAACGGCCAGTTTCATATCCCTAACTTCTTACCAAAGAGTTGATTTTATGCAGTACCTAATATTTATTCTAATATTTTTATTTAGCGTTGCTGCTCATGCGGGAGAGCTAGAACAAGCTTATGAGAAAGAATTTGCCTATCTCGTCGCGGAAAAGAAAGCACTGGAACAACGGTTAAAAGAACTCAAGCGCCACCAGAACAAAAACCTTTCCAAGGTTATTACGGAAATTGATGCCAATCAAAAAATTTTTCTGGAAAAGCAAAATCAAACCGATCGTTTAAACAGAAAAATCGTCGACGCGTCACGAGAAGTAGACTATGTAGAAAGCGACAAATTATTGTTTGACACAACACTCAATCAGGCTGCTGAGTCCCTAAAGAAACTTAATATAAAACTCGATGAAGATACAGAGCAATTTAAACAACTGGCTCATGCATTCTCCCAGGCTAATAAAATTATCGGATATGACGACGCCATTACCCGCACTTCGGGACAATATTTTATGCCCGGTGGAGAAGCAATTGATGGTGAGATGATAAGCGTAGGCAGAATTGCTAAATATGGCATAAGCCCTCAAGGCGGTGGTGTGCTTGCCCCGGCAGGTAATGGGCAGTTCAAAGTTTGGAATGGCCAAACACGATTAGCCGCACAACAATTAGCAGACAATTTATACCCTGATGAAATCGATATATTTTTATATGACAATGCGGAAAAAGGCATTGAGAAAGATGACGAAAAAACATTAGAAGATGATATTAGAGCCGCTGGAATAGTCGGCAAAGTAATTATCGGCCTCGGCTCCGTAGGACTCTTGTTAGTATTAGTGCGAATTTATCTACTCAATAGAGCCAGTTCAAACATCAATAAAACAGTAAACTCCATAAATAATGAAGTTGAGAATGGCGATATTTCTAATGCAATTGAAATCTGCAAAAAGAATTCTAATGCTGTAAGCAATATTATCGTTGCAACTTTGCGAAGTTTGCACAAGGAAAGAGATCATATCGAAGATATTATTAGCGAATCAATACTTCATGAAAGCTCTATGATTGACCGTTTTGGTTCCGCTATTTTGGTTATTGCAGCAGTGTCACCTCTACTCGGGCTGTTGGGAACGGTAACCGGTATGATCAGCACCTTTGATATCATCACAGAATATGGAACAGGTGATCCAAAGTTATTATCTTCAGGAATTTCCGAAGCTTTGCTAACAACAAAATTTGGATTAGTCGTCGCGATACCGTTATTGCTATTGGGTAGTCTGCTTTCCAGCTGGGGACAGAAAACCAAAAACGACCTGGAACAAGCTGCTTTACATATCTTGAATAAGTATAAAGTTTGATATGTCCTTCTTCCCTGACTTACTTACTCTAAAAACTTATTATGAGATGGGCGGTTTTGTAATGCCACCCTTGATCATCTCTGGATTCTTGCTTTGGTATGCGTTGGCTTTTCGTATGATGAACGTAAGATCAAGCAAATTGGGTCCACGAGCACTTATTAAACAAGCAAAAAATAAAACCATAAGTGATCAGTCGGTTACCGCAAGAGCAGCAATCATCGCTGTTGATGCTTCTCAAGCAGCAAGCACTCGTAACGAATTGAAGTCGATATTAAACGAACGATTTGCTGTATTTAGAAAAGAAATTAGTCAACACCGCGCCCTGATTAGGGCACTTGTCGTCATTGCGCCATTGCTCGGTTTACTAGGCACAATCGATGGCATGATTGAAACGTTTAATTCACTTGGTGACATGGCATTGTTTAGTCAATCAGGCGGTATTGCAGGTGGAATTAGCCGGGCGCTGTTCACCACACAAGTAGGGCTGGTCATATCAATACCGGGATTACTGATCGGTAGATTAATCGAACGAAAACAGCTCAACATTTACCGGGAACTGGATCAGATCAAAGATCTTGTCTGGGTTTACAAATAACCTGGAGGCTAGAATTATGCGTTACAGAAATACACAGGAAAACGAAACCGCTGTAGACATTTCTCCATTGATAGATATGGTGTTTATTCTGCTTATCTTTTTTATGGTTACTACCACATTTGTGAAAGATATGAAACTTGAGCTTGATAGACCAAGTGCGTCGAGCGGTTCCCCCGCATCGACAAAAGCCATTCGAGTCTTCATCGATAAATTTGAAGAAGTATATGTGGACAACCAACCAGTACGAATTTACAGCCTACAAAGTAAATTGCGAGATATGTTACGAACTACAACAGAAAAATCTGTGTTAGTTGTAACTGATGAAAATGTTTCTGCAAAAATCGTCCTGGAAGTTGTGGACCAAACCCGACTGGCGGGAGCAACTGATGTCGGTGTTGCAACCCAGCAGGAATCCGGCGGTTAAAAAAGCGAATCGAAGTGTACAATGTTAAAAAAAACCGCAGCGCTATTTATTGCATTAATAATTCCTTTTTTGTTGTTTGTGCTGGTTATCAGTCTTAACGAGTCTGTTAACGAGCAAGAGCAAGAGGCTGAAAAACAAGTTAACTTTAATGTTAATCAGCAGAAAAAAATACAACAGCAAAAACCGAAACCCAAGCCAAAACCCAAGCGCAGACAAACGGCTGAAAATATGCCATCCATTAAACCGACAAATATCGGTTCATCTTTATCTGGCTCAGGGCTTAGCTTTGGCATCCCCATGTTTGACGAAGCCAAATTTTCCGACATAGGTGATGGCGGTTTGCTCGACAACGTAGCGGGCAAAACCATGGACAGAGACAGCGTTGATATTCCACCGAAGGTGCTAAAGCGCTCGCCTATTGTTTACCCCGAATTAGCCAGACGACAAGGTATCAGCGGTTACGTGACCATGAATGTTTTGATCAATGAATCCGGCAATGTAGAAAATGTGGAAGTTATTGATTCCAAACCCGAAGAAATTTTTGATTTGAAAGCCGAGAACACAATTCGACGATGGAAATTTGAACCAGCCTCTTATAACGGTAAAAAAGTTAAAGTCTGGGCCATGCAAAAAATTGTATTCAAGCTGAACTAAGCCATGAAGAAACTGATTTTAGCAATACTCATCGCCAGCTGCAGTGTCAATGCAGAGGAAAAAATTGATTACGTCAATCTGGGTGCCACCTTATTGAAGGATGGGTACATCCAACGCGCCAAAAATGTGCTTGAAAAAGTTGATGTCAGTAAAAAAGGTTTTGACTTCGCGCGATATTACACGCTGAAAGGTATTTTGTTTCAAAAACAAAGCTATCCAATGTTGTCCAACATATTTTTTGAAGCATCACTAGAACACGGGCAAAAAAACCTTTCCATTCTCTTGTACGTCGCTAAAAACCATTGGCAGCTACAGAATTACGCTGAGGTGGTTTCAACCCTGGATCGTGCTGGCGATCTGGCTAAAAAAGATCCAAATATGATGGCTATCAAAGCCGAGGCTTTCAAAAAACAAGGGCTGATTAAAAGTGCCTGGGCTGCACTTGACGAAGGTATTGAACTTTTTCCGGAATTTTCGCCTTTTTACCGACAAAAATTTTACTACTTGCTGGAACTGGGTTTTTATCAACAGGCCAATGAATATGTCGAAAAATATTTAAAAACCAAAAACTATTCTGCCAAAGATTATCTAGCCATCGCATTTTCCCTGCGTGAAAACAATCAATATGATGCTGCTGCGCATCTTTTGGAAGAAGCCGTAATCAAACATCGTGGTGATGAAAAGATCATCGAATTGTTGGGGCAAGTTTATATTGATCAGGGAAAATACCTAATGGCCGCTCTGGTATTCGACTGGGCAGCCATTAAAAACAACAAATTTTCACACAAAGCCGCAACACTTTATCTTAAAGCCCGACAACCTGTTCGCTCATTGCAGCTGAATCGCCGCATATTGGATCAAAAAGATAAATTCAGACAACGTTTGGGAATCGATATTTATCTTGATGACTACGAATCATTGGTGGCAAAAACACCAGCACTGAAACGTTATGATCTCATGGAAAATGATGACATCGCTTATGCTGTGGGATATGGCTATTTTAAAGTCGGCGAATACGAAAACGCTAAAATATTCCTGAAACAGATAACAGATAATCAACTTTTCAGTAAAGCCACCCAAATTTTCAATCAAATTGAGAAGTGTAAAAATGACCCGATTGAATGTTAAATCCTGGTTTCTGCTGATTTCACTCTGTTTGTTTTCAGCATCTGTTTTCGCTGAAGGTAATCTTTATGTATTCGTCTTTAAAAATAGTGCGGCACAAAAAGATATCACCATTGAAGTTGGGTCAGTTAGAAAAACCACCAACGAATTCGGTTTGGCAAATTTTTCTCTCGATGCTGGCCAATATGAAATCGGTTATTACAAAAATGGTGAATTGTTTGCACTGACGGAATTTAATTTGCTCAAAGATCAACAAAGCCAAATTTTTCTGACACTCACCAAAGAAGGTGAAAAAGTCGAATTAGATTTGCCTCTGGCCGCCTATGATCAGAACTTTGAACAGAGTGAAATCAAACAACAGACCGGCCCCAAAGGAACGCTGAAACTAAAAGTTCTCAACAGCAAAACAAACAGAGCGGTTGTTGGTGCCAAATTATATTTCAAAGGTTATGCTGTCGAAGCGCAAACCGATGCAAAGGGTATCGCTACTGTCGAATTATCAGAAGAAAAATACGACATATCCGTCATTCATCCGAAGTTCGTCATGAAAGTCATGAAGGACATTGCAATTACCGCAGAGAAAACCACCGAACTGGAAGCTAAACTGGCTCAAGCTGATATTGTGCTGGATGAGTTTGTCGTTACCGCTCCGGCAGTAGAGGGAAGTCTGGCTTCAACGTTTACTGCGATGAAAGAAAGTGACGTGATTGGTGATGCCATATCCAGCGACGAATTTACTAAAGCAGGTGACTCATCTGCGGCCGATGCGCTAAAACGCGTTACCGGCATTACCATCGTCGACGATAAATATGTTTATGTTAGGGGATTAGGTGAACGATATTCCGTGGTTTTATTGAATGACTTGTATATTCCATCACCGGAACCTACCAAGCGAGTTGTGCCGCTGGATATTTTCCCTAGCAGTGTTATTCAGTCCATGAATATCCAAAAAACATACAGCCCTGACCTCCCAGGTACATTTGCTGGAGGCGATGTTTTAATAAACTCCAAAGATATCCCGGAAGAAGATGACTATATCAAGTTGAGTTTAAGTACCACATATAACAGCTCCACTGGCAAAAAAGCCTTTAGCAATAGCGACAACGATAAAGGTTTACCTGCGGACATAATCGTAAAAAGTTCAAATTTTCAAGAATTACAACAAGGTTTTCCCAACATCGGTGTTCCAGGATATACCGCCGAAGAACTGCAATCCATGAACTCAGCGATTGCCAATTACCGTAAATACAGCTTACAAACAAAACGAATCAAACCTGGGTATAAAATGGCCTTTGATGCAGGGCAAAGTTTTAGAAGTGCAACTGGCATAAAGTATGGATTTACTGGAACTGCTTATTACTCCATGAGTGAAAAGAGTAAAGAAACAATAAGCTACAGCACCCATTTTGATAGCGACACCAGAGAATTAACATCGGGGGAAAAGTCCAATGTATATCAAACAGAATTAAATGAAAAAATTGGTGGTATCTTAAGTCTGGGTATAGGCATCGAAAACCATGATCTTAAATACACATTTCTGCATATTGATGATAGTGAAGATATAGCCACTTTCAATGACACTGATGGTGGGCCAGAAGGACCAGGAGTTGATGATGAGCAGCGTACGTTCTACGAATATGTGGAAAAAACTATTTCCGCTCATCAATTAAGGGGCGAACACGAACTGAGTTTCTCCAAGATCAATTTTGATTTCTTTGATAATGTGAAATTTAGTTGGGCCTTGGAAAAAGCAGAAGCAACAAGACTGGTACCAGGCTCCGTTGAATATTTCTATGAAAAAACGTCAGATACCACCGATTACACATTAGACAAAAAAATCTGGTATCAATACTCAGACCTCATTGACGAACTAGATAACTATCGATTTGATTTTAAACTCCCCTATAAAAACAATACCAAAGACAACCATACGTCATTTGGTGCGTTTATCTATAACAAATCGAGAACACTCGACAACAGAAGATTTAAAACTGAACACAAATTAGGTACTGATGTGTTTCAGGATATTGATGAAGTATTCACTCAAGAAAATGTAGACAATGAAGACCTTGTGTTAACCAGTAATTATCGAGCCGATGATGCGTACACCGCCAAACAGGATGTACTGGCATTTTATGTAAACCAACTTTATTCAGCCACAAAAAAACTTGATGTTTTGGCAGGTATTCGACAGGAAACATCTAAACAGGAACTAATTGACTCGAAAACTGGTGAGCCATTCGATCCACTGGAAACAAGCGACTCTTTGATTTCATTAGGCATCAACTACAATATTAGCGATGAACATAAAATACGATTTGGATATGCAAATACCTTAACCCGGCCAGATTTTCGTGACTTCAGTCCTAATCGCTCAAAACACCCTGTTACCGAAGATATCTATAACGGTAATCCAGATTTAACTTATACCACCATCAAGAACCTGGATCTGAAATATGAGTGGTATATAAGTCATGATGAAATATTTTCCGTCGGACTTTTTGTCAAAGACTTTACCAATCCCATCGAGACAATCGTCATACCCGATACGGATTCACAAAGTGGAAAAAACAAAGGGAAGCCAGTAAACGCGCTGGGCGCTTTATCCAAGGGATTTGAGATTAGTTTCCGGAAGAAACTGGGATTCTTTGACAAGCGACTCGCAAATTTCTTTGTTGCTTCCAATTTCGCTCTGATTGATTCCAAGATAGAAATCGACAAAAATTCTGATGATGAAATAGTTCGAAGTTTAACAACCAGTGATAGACCAATGCAGGAACAATCACCCTATGTACTAAATTTAAACATTGGTTATGACAATCTGAATACAGGAAGAAGTGCAATACTGTTATTTAACCAGTTTGGCAAACGAGTCATTGGCTTGGGTGTGGATGGGGCACCAGATTTCTATGAATATCCATTTGCGAAGTTAGACTTTGTCGTTAAGTGGCGTTTAAACGATACCTATGACGAGCAGGTTAAAAAAGTTGGTTACAACCTGGATTTCAAGGTGAGCAATATCTTGGATTCCACAGAAAAAACGAAACAAGGCGATGCGCTTGATGAATTATACAAGCCTGGCAGAACATTCACATTATCGTTTTCCATGAAGTACTAATCCCAATGAAAATTTCACGTTTAAATAAATTATTTGGATTTTCACTCTTATTTTCCGCGTCTATTAGCGCCGCAGAACTTAGTGGTGGCGATGTTGTTGGCAGACACATCTATGGTCTGGCTAACGATTACCAAGGTGATCCTGTGATGATTGATGAGAGACCACTCATTCACTCATCAAGCCAGTTTAACCAAATAACTTCATTCGGAGAATCAAAATTCCTGATTTCAGGATTTAGCGACACTATTGGCAGCATTTTTGTCACGAGCATTGATAAAAAGGCTGAAAAATATATTGATACTGAAGCCCTTTCCCTGACAAGTATCGAAGGCATCAGTAATCCCAGCGAAGGCAAATCGACGCCTTGGGGCTCTGTCATATTCACCGAGAACGAACGAATTGATGCCGCGAACCCGAAAAACTTTATTCAGGAATTTGCACCGTTCTATAAACACAAACCGGAACTGGTTAAACCCTATAAATACGGTTGGGTGTCAGAGGTCATTGTACTCGACGAAAAAGGGCAAGCAAAAGCCATCAAAAACTATGCATTGGGTAGATTATTTGCTGATCAGGTATTAATCATGCCCGATGCAAAAACAGTGTACATGCTGGACAAACTTGGCAATCTTTATCTGTTCATTGCAGAAGAAGCAAACAGCCTGGCAAAAGGTAAACTATACGCGCTCAGCCAAGAGCAAAATAAAATCAAATACTCATTACTTGGCAAACCTTCGGCACTTAAGGTGAAGTTCAAACTGAAAAAGGCCAAGTTCAAATCTATTTTTCACTCTGCCACACCCAAAAACGGGCAATGCAAACGAAAATACACCTTGGTTAACACTGTATATGGCGAAGAATGCCTCAAGATCAATAAAAAATATAAAAAGTATGCTGCCTATTTTGAGCCGATACGTTATATGGCACTAAAAGGCATTAACCGTTTTACTAAAAAAGACCAGAAGCTAATTTTTGATGCAGAAAAAAATCAACTTATCTTGACTCATAACAACAGTCTTGCTGCAACCTTGTCACTATCGAATAACGAAGAATTCAAATCTCAATACATAATTAAGGAGCAAATATGAAACCGCTCATTTTTATTTTAGGTTTTTTGCTGGCTAGCAGCAATGTTATAGCCCGTGACCAAGTCAAAGTCGTAGGTAGCTCAACCGTGTACCCTTTTGCCAGCTACGTGGCTGAAGAGTTTGGCAGCGTATCCCGCTACCCAACCCCAGTGGTTGAATCCACCGGTACGGGTGGTGGCATGAAATTATTTTGCTCAGACAACAGCATGAAATCACCCGACATTACCAATGCCAGCCGTCGCATCAAAATCAAGGAATTTAATCTCTGTGATCGCAACGGCGTCGACAATATCACCGAAGCCCTGTTTGGTTACGATGGTATTGTGCTAGCGCAGTCCAGTGACAACGATCCTATCGATATTACGAAAAAGGAATTATTACTTGCTGTTATCAAAATGGTACCCAATAAAAACAACAATGGTTTGATTGAAAACCCTTACACACACTGGAATCAAATCAATCCCAAATTGCCAAACCGTAAGATCAGCATTTATGGTCCTCCTGTTAGCTCAGGTACACGTGATGCCTTTGAAGAAATGGTTTTACAATACCAAACCGAAGAAATGAAGGTTTACCGTGACGCCGGTAAAAAAGGTTACCGAATCGTTCGCAGTGACGGCGTTTATATTCCGAGTGGTGAAAACGACAACCTGATTGTTCAGAAACTGACGAAAGACAAAGGTGCCATGGGCATTTTTGGCTACAGTTTCCTCATCGAAAACGAAGACACTTTAGCAGGTATAAAAATCGATGGTGTTGAACCCACTGCAGATAATATCGCCAGCAAACAGTATCCCATTTCACGTAGCCTTTTCTTCTACATCAAAAATGATCACGTAAAAAATGTTCCGGCCATGAAAGAGTTTGTGGACATGTTTCTGAATACGGATTTGATAGGCGAAGAAGGCTTATTAACGGAAATTGGCTTGATTCCCCTAAGCGAAGATGAAATTGAACAAAGCCGAGAAAATGTATTAGCGTTTAAAACGCTAACACTAAAAGAACTTAAACTATCCGGCGGACATTGATGTTTTACTAGGATGCCTATGAAAAATCAGATAGTGAGATGATAGCAAGGCAAAAATGATCGAAAAAGCGGAGTTTACACGCAGTAAATGAGCAATTTGAGATCATTTTTAACGTAGCTAGCGCTCTCTAGATGAATTTTTCAAAGGTACCCTAGGTGATTCGTCGCGAGCTAAAAATGGAATCCAATGACTAAAACAAACGCCTTAAATGGTGATTTACTGATTCGTTTGCTGCTGATTGTTGCGTCAGTCATTTCCATTCTTGCGACCATTGGGATTTTGTTTTCCATACTTTTCCAGGCGCTTGAATTTTTTCAGCTGAAAAGTTTTTGGTATTTCATTAGCGGCACAGAATGGACACCTGGTCGGGAAGACAGCAAATTTGGCGCTTTACCCATTTTTGCTGGCACAATCATGATTACCATAATTGCCTTATCCATCGCCATTCCCGTTGGTGTTGGTAGCGCTATTTACCTCAGCGAATATGCCAGTCGTTTCAGGCGTGGCGTGTTGAAACCAATACTGGAGATTCTGGCGGGCATTCCCACAGTTGTATATGGCTTTTTTGCGGCACTGACTATCGCACCGGCAATTGTATCCATTAGTGAAAGCTTTGGACTCGAAGCAGCTTACAATAGTGCATTAGCCTGTGGTGTTGTCATGGGTGTGATGATCATTCCAGTTATCGCTTCACTGAGCGATGATGTTTTATGTGCGGTTCCCAACTCACAACGCAATGCTTCTTTGGCGCTGGGTTTAACGCATAGCGAAACCATACGCAGCATCGTCGTACCCTCCGCCATGCCGGGAATTATTTCTGCTTGTCTGTTGGGTTTCTCCAAAGCCATCGGTGAAACCATGATTGTGGTCATGGCGGCTGGTTTGCGTCCAAATCTATCATGGAATCCACTGGAAGACATGACAACGGTAACCGTGAGAATTGTAGACTCACTGGTTGGCGACCACGCATTTGATTCACCTGACACACTATCTGCTTTTGCCCTGGGCTTAATGTTATTTGTCGTTACCCTGATACTCAACATGATCTCGTTATCGCAAATTCGTAAATTCAAAGCGAAATACAAGGTTAACACCTTATGAGTCACAATCCTTTTTATGATCCCACACTGAAGCAGAGGCATCGTTCCGCTAATCTGTTTAAGTGGTTTACCCGCTTGTCCATTCTTTTTACGCTGGTGTTTTTGCTGTTCTTTTTATTCGATATGGGTCGCACCGCTTATCCCGCGCTTTGGCAAACCTACGTCAAAGTAGATGTCAGTTATAATGCAAAATCTGCGAAGCTAACGCAAAGAGCCATTGATAAAAAATATCGGAAAATTGTCAGTCGTGCATGGCTGCGCACCATTCCAAAACAACTGGAACAAAATCCCGAACTCATGAACACAAGCGTATCACTTTGGGTGTTGGCTGATGATCAGGTTGATCAGTTCATGAAAGAACATCACAACAATCTCAAAGCCAAACATATTGCCGTTGTTGAAGAATTAAAGGCACAAGGTAATATTGAATTAAAATGGAACGACGTGTTTTTTTCACGAGGAGATTCAAAAATCCCGGAAAATGCTGGTGCTTTATCTGCCATAGTAGGTACAGTGCTAACACTTTTTGTTACCATGCTGATTGCATTTCCACTGGGTGTAATGACCGCGGTTTATCTGGAAGAATTTGCCAAAGACAATGTCCTCAGTCGATTCATTGAAGTGAATATCAATAATCTTGCCGCCATTCCCTCCATTTTGTTTGGTTTGCTTGGCTTGGCTGTTTTCATAAATTTATTTGGCTTTCCACGTAGCTCACCACTGGTCGGTGGTTTAACATTAGCATTAATGACATTACCCATCATCATCGTCAGCTCACGTGCCGCTTTACGAAGTGTGCCTGACTCCATTCGACAAGCCGGTTATGGTTTGGGTTTAACCCGAGTTCAAATCGTTAAGGACCACGTTTTACCCGTTGCATTCCCTGGCATTCTCACGGGATCAATTATCGGTCTGGCTCAAGCCATGGGTGAAACAGCACCTTTAATTATTATCGGCATGATTGCATTCATACCCGATGCCCCCGGTTCCATCACGGAAGCGGCCACGGTATTACCCGCACAAATATTCACCTGGGCAGGCATGCCGGAAAGGGCTTATGTGGAAAAAACCGCCGCAGGTATAGTCGTTATTTTAATGATCTTGTTTACCTTGAATGCTGCTGCAATATATCTCAGGAAAAAATATGAAATCAAATGGTAATACTGCCTCAGATATTAAAATCAAGGCACAAAAACTCAACCTCTGGTATGGTGACAATCACGCGCTGCATGATATTGAAATGGATATTTATAAAAATAAAATTACCGCTTTGATTGGCCCATCCGGTTGCGGCAAGTCCACTTTTTTACGTTGCATCAATCGCATGAATGATTTAATCGATCACGCCAAAGTGGAAGGTGAAATAATCATCGATGGTAAAAACATTTACGATGACGACATTGACGTGGTTGCGGTACGAAAAAGAATCGGCATGGTATTTCAGCAACCCAATCCTTTTCCGAAATCCATCTACGACAATATTACCTATGCGCCACTCAAGCATAAGCTGGTAAAAAAAGGCGCTCAATGTGATGAGCTGGTAGAGTCTTCCTTAACTTCCGCCGGTTTGTGGAACGAAGTGAAAGACAAACTGCATTCACCCGGCACCGCACTCTCCGGTGGACAGCAGCAACGTTTATGTATCGCCCGCGCTATCGCTGTAAAGCCCGATGCCATTCTCATGGACGAACCCACCTCCGCTCTAGACCCAATATCCACTGAAACCATTGAAGCGCTGATGATGGAACTGAAAAGCGACTACACCATCGTCACAGTAACGCATAATATGCAACAAGCACATCGCACAGCCGACTACACAGCCTATTTTCATTTGGGGAAATTGATTGAGTACAATCGTACGGAAGAAATTTTTGAAAATCCGCAGGAAGAATTGACTGATTCTTATATCAGTGGGCGGTTTGGTTAAAGCGAAGCGGCCCATATTTATCACTTGGGAACCAACATTAAATTCAAGCCATATTTGAAATCTAAACTATTTTCTGATTTTTGAGTAATACCATGAACGGCCGAAAACACCCTATTGCGGCTGTTCAGGGAAATACTGTTTGATCCCATATAAACATTCCGGGATCGGTATGAGTCCTATAGTGATCCTACCCCGATTTCACAGACACCTTATTAAAGAGGATAATAATCCAAACGAGGTGAATAATGGACAAGAAACAGCGCAAAACTTATACAGATGAATTTGAGCGAGAAGCCGTTCGATTGGCGCTTGAATCGGGAAAACCCAAAGCGCAGGTAGCCAGAGAGCTGGGGATTAGCGATGATATGTTGCATGGTTGGATCAATAAGCAACAACAAGCAAAAACCAAAGGTATGTCAGTTGAAGAACTACGTGCTGAGCAAGCAGAAATAAATCGATTAAAACGTGAGTTAAAGCAAGCGAAACAGGAAGTTGAAATATTACTTGTGCCCTGTGGGTAAAAAAGGCGGCAGCGTACTTCACAGTGATTCCTTCGGCGGCATGGACACCAGCAAATGGACATGATCATTTTGAGTATTCAATTCAACAACTTCACAGCCCATACGTCCACAATATACATCTATAGTGTAATAGTCCAGACCCGATCTGACAGTTACCAGTTTTTAGAAGTGACTGTCAGGTCAAGTTTAAGCTACAGACTTCTCCTGCCAGATTTTTTTCCCATCAAGCATTGTTTCCTTCGGTGTTCGACC